>MWVV01000018.1_pt1 | contig 67846 bp, 54 predicted proteins | sample 1047281 | NCBI WGS metagenome assembly MWVV01 (sample SAMN06349986, study PRJNA376086) | soil metagenome | isolation source: PT-2 sample Antarctic (ecotone) soil | place: Antarctica | collected 2015-01-13 | reverse complement strand
TTGGTCATCTCTTCGCCAACTAAATACTCGTGATAACTCAATTCGTTGCCATTGTCATCGGTTAAAGTTACTTTTAATTGTGCCATTTTTCTATGTTACACTCTTGGCACGAATTATTTACAGTAACTAAAAATCCCGATGCGATTGTAACATAAAAGGCTTGCCCGTATGAATTGACGGGCAAGCCTTATGACCATTGCGCAATGTGCAGTTCGCGCGGATTTTAGTTTATTTGTTGGCGTTGTTTTTCCGTAAAGCATCCGGGTTGCCGATGTCGGGTGCTTGTTTGGCAGAATCGTCGGCTTTAAAGAAAGGTTCTTCCTTAAATCCTAACATTCCAGCCGTCAGAACAGCGGGAAAAGAATTTCGCGTCGTATTGTAAGCCGTAACCCCGTCGTTATAATCAAGCCGAGCAACGTTGATTCGATTTTCCGTTCCAGAAAGTTCATTCTGGACGTTCATAAACGCTTCGTTTGAACGAAGAACAGGATAATTTTCCTGCAAACTCAACAGCCGTCCGATTGTTCCGCCGAAACTATTATTGGCTTCAATTACCGCTTGTTTTTGTTCCGGCGTTTTATCGCCGTCTGCGCCTTGCGGCGGGGCTTGCGTCGCATTTAACAGACGCGAACGAGCGTCGGCGATTTGACCGAAAACCTCCTGCTCCTGGATTGCCGACATCTGCGCGGCTTTGACCAGATTCGGAATCAAATCCGCTCGTCTCTGCATCGCGCTTTCGACATTTGCCCATTTACCTTTCACGCCTTGCTGTTTGGCAGTCAAATCGTTGTAACTGCAACCGCTCAAAGCGAAAGCGATAATCATTGTAACTGTTAATAAAACTACTTTTTTCATTTCTAATTTCTCCTTTTAATTGATAATGTCAATACCGTAAACCAGCGGACGCGAATTGGGCGGAAAAATTACGTCTTCGTAAATTTCGCGCATCTCAATTTCACACTCAAGCGACTCAATCTTTACTTTCTCGTCCAGATCGTTAAATTCAAAATGCTTCCAAGAACCGTCGTTTTGTTTGATAAACTGTGCGACGTTCGGATGCTCTGTTGAAACAAGCAGATATTCGCCGAAACTTTCGATTGATTTGTAATAAGTGAACTTACTGCCGCGATCAAACGCTTCGGTTGACGGCGACAAAATCTCCACAATCAAACTCGGATTCAATAACATCTGCTGTTTGCCGACGAATTCAAATTTTGCTTCTCCGCACAAAGCCGATAAATCGGGATAACGATACGGCGGAAACGATGGAACTTTGACGCGCATATCAGCTAAAAACGCCCGACATTTGCGCCCGCGAAGTTTCAAGCGTAAATAAAAATGTATATTACTTTGAATGTTGTCGTGTTCATTGCTTGCGCCTGCCATCGCCCAAACTTCGCCGTCGCAGAATTCATAACGAATTTCGTCGGTGCTTTGTTCGAGTTCCAGATACTCTTCCAAAGTATAAATCGGTTTTGGCAATGCAGACATAACTTCCTCTTAACCTTCTCCAACTTTATCAACCGCTTCGATGACCCGTTCAATTTCGCGCATATAATCGGCGAAAAGCTGATTAGCGGAAATTTCATCAAGCATCTTAGATGAATTATTTTCACGAATCTCCAAAATTTTTTCAAACGGTTCACCGTCTATTTTTAATTGGCGAACGGTTGCCGCGACAATTTCACGTTTAGCAATCGGCGGCTCGAAATCGTGAATTAAAAGGACGGCGCGAAACAGCGTGGTAAAACTCGAAAGACTATTTGCCATTAGATTCACTAAGCCGTCAACCGATGTGGACGCGGAAATATAGCGTCGGCGCAACTTAATCAATTTGCTTCGGAGTTCGTATTCGGTTTGATGGCGCAAAAATTCGTCGGAAATGTTCAGATTGGTTAAAACGTCCGCGCCGTATAAAATTTTGCGGGCGCGTTCCATCTGGTGAAATTCGATTGGGAAAACATCCGCCGCGTTTTGCAATTCACCGACAGTAAAATATACGGGAATCGGATGACCGAGTTTGTTCCATTCGCGCATCGGGGCTTGCGCCGCCCGTAAATCTTTTGGTGTGATTTTATGCAGGGCAATCAGTAGATTGTAATCCGATTGTTTCTGCACAAAATCGCCCGTCGCCGCCGAACCATACAAAACAACGGAAGCGAGATTTTTGCCGTGCGTCGCTCTTAAATCGTCAATAAATGCGTCAAACTGATGTTTCATAAGTCAAAGTTCAAAGTTCAAAGTTCAAGGTTCAAGGTTGATTGTAAAACTTTGAACCTTGAACTTTGAACTGATTTTACCAATCGCTGCCGCCGCCGCCGCCGCCAAAATCGCCTCCGCCGCCGAAGCCGCCCCAACTGTCGCCGCCGCCCGACGATGAACCGCCCCAACCACCTGAAGATGAACCGCCGCTTGAGCCGCTCGTCAAAATCGAGCCGACAATCCACGGCAGAGCCGAAGCCGCGCCGCCACCGCCGCCAAATCCGCCGCCGCGCCAATCGTCATCATCATCCCGATTTCTTTTCGATGAACCGAAACGACCGAAAATCGTTAGCAAAATTACAAAAAGGACAATTAAACAAATCACAATGTTACAGATTGAAAGAGAACTTTCTTTTTTTTTAGGTTGATTAGTCGTTTCTGCAACGGGAGCGTTGCCATTTCCTTTTGACTCAATCGTGCGAATATAGGCTTCGATTAAATCCGTAATGCCTTTGCCGTAATTGCCTTGCCGAAATGCTGGAACGAGATATTGGCGTTGCAAACTTGTCGTCAAACCGTCAGGTAATTCATCTTCCAAATCCTTACTGACTTGCACATAAGCCTTGCGGTCGTCAATGGCGATAAACAGCAAAGCACTCGGATTGTCCTGTTCTTTTGAGCCGATTTTCCAGCCGCGCGCCACTGCCAGCGAATAATCGAAAATCGGACGTTCGCCCGTTGTTTTGACTATCGCTACCGCAAGTTCTACTTTCGGATTGGTTTTATCTCGAAACTCAATCAATTGCTGTTCGAGTGCTTGTTTTGTGTTCGCGTCCAACACATTTGCATAATCCATTACGGGGCTGGTCGGCGCGGGCAAAGGCGATTCGTTGATTGAAAACGGCGCGGAATTATTTTGTGAATAGGCTGTCAAACTCATCAAACCTAAAAGCAAGACGAGGAACAAAGCCTGAAATGTCGCTGATGAAAATCTTTTTTTCATTATCTTTAAAATCTATTTCATTAAATCCTATCACATTTACGAATATTCTCGTGCAATGTTCTAACTTTCTAAAACTCTACGCAAGGTGTAGTGGATAACAAAAAATAGCGCAACGCCCGCAAACACTGACATCGAAACCAGCGGACGCTTGCCGCCGTGATGATTGACTTCGGGAATCAAATCGCTTGCCGCAACGTAAATCGTCACGCCGCAGGCAATCGGAAGAGCATACGCAACGGTCAAGCCGATGTTTGCGCCGATAAAATAAAAAATTAAAACGCCTAGAACGGTCGTCAGCCCGACAAGGGAAGTTGCAATTAAGACTTCTTTGCGCCCTTTTCCTGCCGCCAGAACCATTGAGGCAATCGTAAAACCTTCGGGAAACTTGTGCAAAAAAACGGCGATAAAAACCAAGATGCCAACTTTATAATCAACCTGCGCAGCGGCGGCAATTGAAACTCCGTCGAAAAATGTATGAATGAGAAGTCCGCCGATTGCCGTGTAAGCCGACGAAGTTGAAATCAGATATTCCGCGTGAACTTCTTCGCCGAGATGAAAATGCGGTGCAATCGTATGTTCAAAAAACTGCGTCAGAAGATAACCGATGAGAAGCAGAATCATTGGAAAAATCAAAGCTTCGGCAGTTTGGGAATTCGTCTTTTTTAGCCAAAGTTCAATCACTTCCGGCAAAACGTCAATAATCCTATCACATTTACGAATATTCTCGTGCAATGTTCTAACTTTCTAAAACTCTACGCAAGGTGTAGTGGATAACAAAAAATAGCGCAACGCCCGCAAACACTGACATCGAAACCAGCGGACGCTTGCCGCCGTGATGATTGACTTCGGGAATCAAATCGCTTGCCGCAACGTAAATCGTCACGCCGCAGGCAATCGGAAGAGCATACGCAACGGTCAAGCCGATGTTTGCGCCGATAAAATAAAAAATTAAAACGCCTAGAACGGTCGTCAGCCCGACAAGGGAAGTTGCAATTAAGACTTCTTTGCGCCCTTTTCCTGCCGCCAGAACCATTGAGGCAATCGTAAAACCTTCGGGAAACTTGTGCAAAAAAACGGCGATAAAAACCAAGATGCCAACTTTATAATCAACCTGCGCAGCGGCGGCAATTGAAACTCCGTCGAAAAATGTATGAATGAGAAGTCCGCCGATTGCCGTGTAAGCCGACGAAGTTGAAATCAGATATTCCGCGTGAACTTCTTCGCCGAGATGAAAATGCGGTGCAATCGTATGTTCAAAAAACTGCGTCAGAAGATAACCGATGAGAAGCAGAATCATTGGAAAAATCAAAGCTTCGGCAGTTTGGGAATTCGTCTTTTTTAGCCAAAGTTCAATCACTTCCGGCAAAACGTCAATAAAACTGACAGCAAGCATAAAGCCTGCGCCCAAAGCCAAAATATATTTGAGTATTTTTTTGTAAGTTTTATGAACGCCGACGGGAAACAAAATCAAGCCGCCCAACACGTTTGCCAACGCCGCAACGATGCCGAAGATGAGAAGCTGAGCCAGACTTGTATTCATAGTAAGTCGTTTAAAAATCGGAATATAAACTGTATCGCAAACCTTTCGGAATTGAAAACAAAACGAGCGGAAATTAAGACAAAAAAAACGCCTGAAAATTAAACACTTGATTAAGTAGAAAAAATGGAAATAATGCTTGACAGGCGATAAATAATAATCGTAAGATGCTTATTAATTAGTTGAAAACGGTTCGAAACGGGGTTTGGGCTGAAAAAAAATTCCACAAAGGTAGTGTTTAAGTTTAAGCACTTTTCCCAAATAAAGTTTTTGACGAATACAACTCGAAAATAATGGAGCGATTTTACAAGACAGGACGGTCAAAGAATTCAATTTCCCTTCGTAAAATCGGTCGAATAATTTAATTTTAAGATTTGTAGTAACGATTTGATAAGCAAAATTCGACGCTCTTCGTGTGTCAGCTGACCGATTGAGACTAATTCGTCTAGGTTCTTTGATTATGCCGATAAACATTGACGAAAACATCCATAAATCGGTTTTACTGGCGGAAACAGTCAAACTGCTTAAGCCGCAAGCTGCTGAAATCTTCGTTGACGCAACTCTCGGTTTGGGCGGACACGCAGAGGCAATACTGTCGGATTCCGAAAAAACGCGAGTTCTCGGAATTGACCAAGACCTCGAAGCAATTGAATTTGCTAAGCGACGATTGGAAAAATTCGGCGATAGAATTCAGATTTTTCACCAGAATTTTTCAAATATAAAACAAGTTTTGGCGAAAGTCGGAATTGATAAGATTGACGGCTTGATAGCGGATTTAGGCGTTTCCTCCTTGCAGTTTGACAGCCAATCGCGCGGTTTTAGTTTTCGGTTTGACGCGCCGCTCGATATGCGTATGAACACCGATTCGGACACGGAAACCGCCGCCGATTTGCTCGCCACGCTCTCTGAATTTGAAATTGCGCGAATAATTTACGAATACGGCGAGGAAAGATTATCGCGCCGAATTGCCAGCCGAATAGTTTGGAAAAGAGAGCAGGGCGAGCCGATAAAACGGACGAAAGAGCTTGCCGCATTAGTTGAAAAAGCGATTGGCAGCGGCAAAAAAGATAAAATTCATCCGGCGACGCGCACCTTTCAGGCATTGAGAATTGCGGTTAACGGCGAGCTTGAAATTTTAGAGCAGTTTATCCGCGACAGCGTAGAAATTTTGAAAAAGGACGGGCGACTTGTGTTGATAACTTTTCATTCTTTAGAAGACCGAATCGTTAAGCATACTTTCCAAAAACTCGCTGGGAAATGTTTTTGTCCGCCGCGACTTCCAAAATGTGTCTGCGGCGCAAGTAAAGAAATCGAGATTTTAACGCGCAAACCGATTGTTCCGACTGAGGCGGAAATTGAAGAAAATCCTCGCGCCCGAAGCGCAAAACTCCGCGCTTGTTTGAAATTAACCTAGCAAATTAATTCTGATTATTAAGAGAAAATATGTCCCCAAAAAAACTTCCCAACAAAAATAAAACTCAACGCTCCGAAGGCAATTCGATTCCGTGGCGATATTGTTTCTTAACGCTCGCCTGCGGATTGATCCTTGTCGTCGGCTTTTTCTTTGCGGCACGCCAACATTTTTCGTCCATTGATTTCGGAATCAAGAATTCTAAATTACGCAAGCAAATCGAAGAACTTGAATCCAGCAAGCGAAGACTTATTCTCGCTAAAGAAATTGCTCTTTCACCAGCCGAGATAAAAAAAGCGGCGCAAAAGATTGGTCTGCGGGAAATGACGGCAAGCAATATTGAAGTCTACCGCCCAAACGCCGATTCGACGGAAAAACCAATAGAAAAACCAAAGGTAGAAAAAGCGGTTGAAGAAAAAGTAAAACAAGTCGGTTCGGCAAAATCAGAAGAAATTAAAAAAGAAGATCAAAAGCCCGAAAAGGAAATCCAAGCGGAAAGGAAATTGCAAGAGGACAAAGACAAGGCGAATAAAGAAAAAAAAGATAAACTTAAAATGCAAATCGCTAAGAAATAAGACGATTTACCGCAAAGCCTGAAATCTAGTAAAGAAAGTTTCGACAGAAAAAAAAGAATTTGAAAGATGATGAAACGCACGAAGAAAGCCGCAAAAAAGAAAAATCCGTTGCAGACGACGTTCACCAGATTTATGCTGATTGTCGCATTTTTCATTTTGTGGATTGGCGCAATCGGCGTGCGCCTCGTGCATCTTCAAGTCAATCAAAGCGAATGGCTGCGCGAACGGGCGCAAAATCAACGGCGCGACCAATTGAAAAGCCGAATGCTGCGCGGAACGATTTTCGACCGCACGGAACGCACACTGGCGATGAGCGTGAAAGTGAAATCGCTCTACGCCGACCCGCGCGAAATCGAAGATGTCGAATTAACCGCGCAAAAAGTCGCCGACGTGCTGAAAATCAAGCCGGACGGTATTTTAAAGGATTTGCGCGAAGCTCTGGACGGTGGAAAAAGATTTGTCTGGCTGGCGCGAAAAGTTGATGAGGAAACCGTAATAAAATTGAATCTCCTGCTGGAGACGCCGGAGCTCAAAAAATTCGATTTGCCGAAATTCAAAGGTCTCTATTGGCGTGAAGAGCAGAAACGCAGTTATCCGTATAAATCTTTGGCGGCGCAGGTGGTCGGTTTCAGCAACGCGGACGATGTCGGGCAAGCGGGAATCGAACAATCGCAGGAAGAAATTCTGCGCGGCGCGACCGTGAAAAGATGGCAAGACCGCGACCGTCTCGGCAGAGTTTATGACGAAGAGGAAATCGAAAATCGTGAACCGCCGAAAGACATCGTTTTGACCATCAACAATTCGATTCAATACAAAGTCGAACAAGCGTTGGAAAAAGGCGTGAAAGCCAGCAACTCCAAATCGGGAATGACAATCGTGCTTGACCCGAAAACCGGCGAAATTCTGGCGATGGCGAACTATCCGACATTCGACCCGAATAAATTTAACGAAGTTACGCCCGAAGCGGTAAATAATCGGGCGATTCAGAGCATCTATTCACCCGGCTCGATTTTCAAACTCGTTACATACAGTTCGGCGATAGATTCAAATTCGATAAATCCAAACGGAAAGGTTGACTGCCGGAATGGTTTTATAGAGGTTGCGGGACATCGTTTCAACGACCCGCACGCGACGAAAGTAATGTCTTATGGCGAAGCTCTGGCGGTTTCGAGCAACGTCGCGGCGATAAAAACCGGACTCGGGCTTGGCAAGGAAAAGTTTTATGGGTATGCTCAAAAATTTGGTTTCGGTCAGCCGACTGGAATCGAATTGCCAGCCGAAGCGCGTGGACAATTTCGCTCGCCGGAAACTTGGAACGGCGACTCGCTCGCTTCAATGTCAATCGGTTATGAAGTCGGCGTAACGGCATTGCAGATGGCTTCCGCATACAGCGCGATTGCCAACGACGGCGTAAAAGTCAAGCCGCACGTCATCAAGGAAATTCGACATTCGGGCGGCAACCCTTTCTTCGTAACCGAGGCGGAAAAAACGCCGCTGGTCAGTCCGAAAACGGCGCGGAGCTTGCGAAGTATGCTACGCGAAGTTGTTTTGAAAGGAACGGCAAAACGAGCGCAGCTAAACGGCTATACATCGGCGGGAAAAACGGGGACGGCTTGGAAGTTTAACGCGAAAACAAAGCGAGTTGACGCTGGAAAATACGTTTCGTCATTTATCGGGTTTGCGCCGGTAGATAATCCGTCGGTGGTCATTGCAGTTGTAATGGACGAGCCGAAAGGCGGCGCACGCGACGGCGGACAAGTTTCCGCTCCTGTGTTCAAGGAAATCGCCGAGCAGATTTTGCCGGAAATGAGCATCGTGCCGGACGCGAATGTTGTGCAGGACGACTTAATGGCGGAAAACATTCCGTCGGAAATTGAAACTGAAGTAAGTTTGCCTGAACAAATTGAATCGGGAAATATATCGGGCGAATTGTCCAAGAAAGAAGAATTAAAAAAAGTGGCTAAGCCGAGCGTTGAGAACCAAAAATCAAAAGCGATTAAGGAAACAAAGGAAACGAAAAAAGAAGTCAAGGAAGTAATTAAAAAGGAAGATAAAAAAGAAAATAAACCGCCGAGTGAAGATAAAAAATCTCCTAAGCCGAAAAGCGCAGTATTGAATGTGGAAACGAAAAATAAATCGTCAACCGGGAAAGGAAAAAAGAAGACTTGAAACTCGAAACCGCCGTTAGATATATGAACGCTGATGCGTCAAATTTGAATCCCGCTCGGCTTGCGTCCGAAGTCAATTCGTTTTCGATTGACTCGCGCAAAGTCCAAGCGGGTCAAGTCTTTTTTGCCTTTTCGCAGCCCGATTATCAAAACAATTGCTTTAACGGCGAATTTACCGATTCACACATCTTCATCGCGTCGGCATTTGAAAAAGGCGCGATTGCCTGCACCGCACGACGCAATAGATTTGAAGAACACCAAGCGGTTTTAGAAGAATTTCGAGACCGCTTGATTTTTGTGGACGACGGCATTTTGGCTTTGCAAAAATTAGCGCACGGCGTTTATTCAGAATGGAACAAACCCGTTGTAGCAATTACGGGAAGCGCGGGAAAGACGACGGCGAAGGAATTGACGGCGCACGTTTTGCGAGCGAGCGGCAGACGCATTTTAAGCAGCGAAAAGAATTTTAATAACGGTCTCGGACATCCGTTGACGGTTTTAAATCTGGCGCGGGATAAAAGTTTTGATGTCGCGGTATTGGAAATGGGAATGTCCACACCGTCAAACGAAATTGCGCGTTTGTGCCGCATTACGCCGCCCGATGTGGCGGTCGAACTAAATGTGCTGCCCGTCCACGTCGAACACCTCGGCTCGATTGAAGCGGTGGCGAAAGCCAAAGCCGAATTGATTGAAGGAATAAAAAAGGGCGGCACGGCGGTTTTGAACGCCGATGATTCTCGCGTTTTAAGTATGCGCGAATTGCACGCGGGCAAAACGATTACTTTCGGAATCGAAAGCGCGGCGGACGTTTCGGCAAGCGAAATTAAAATGAAGCGATTTGGCGAAACCTGTTTTGTTTTGAATTTACCTGACGGAAAAGCCGACGTTCGATTGTCGCTTTCAGGACAGCACAATGTTTCGAACGCGCTGGCGGCTTCGGCAGTCGCGTTTGTTTTCGGAATGTCTGCGCAGGAAATTGCGGAAAGTTTGGAATCGGTGAAGCCGCCTGCCCAACGCGGCGAAGTGCTGCATTTCGCCGAAGGTTTTACCGTCATCAACGATTCATATAATTCAAATCCAGCCGCGCTTCTCGGAATGGTTGAGACTTTAGTTGACGGTGGAAAAAATGCCAAACGCAAAATTGTTGTCGCGGGCGAAATGCTTGAACTAGGGGAAAACGAACGGGAAATTCACGCGGAAACGGGCGAAAAACTGGCAAAGAGCGGCATTGATTTTTTAATCGGCGTGCGCGGTTTGGCAAAAGATTTGGTTGAAGGCGCAAAAGGTTTGAGCGAAACGAGATTTTTTGAAAGTTCCGACGAGACAGGCGAATTTTTATCGAACGAAATAAAAGCGGGCGATTTAGTTTTGGTTAAAGGCTCGCGCGGCGTGCGGACGGAAAGGGTCATTGAAAAATTACTGGAAAAATTCGATTTGGAAAAGTGAAACGGATGAGCGCATTTTTTGCGGGATAAAAATTAAAGCAGTAACGACGGACAAAAGATGGCGGATGAATCCAAAATCCAAAATCCAAAATCCAAAATCCAACTGATGCTTTACTACTTTTTATATCAAATCATTTTCAAGCAATACGGCGCGGCGAGCGAGTCGTATATTTTCAAGGGTTTGAACGTTATTCAATACGTTACCTTCCGCACAGCTTGGGCGACGATAACCGCGCTTCTGATTTCGCTTCTCTTTGGCGGAAAGGTGATTAAAAAACTTTCCGCATTGAAAGTCGGACAAGAAATCCGCGAAGAGTTGTCGCACGAACATCAAGCAAAAAAAGGCACGCCGACGATGGGCGGAGTTTTGATTCTCGGTGCGGTTTTTCTTTCGACGATGCTTTGGGCGCGGCTCGACAGCTTGTATTTATGGTTGGCTTTGGGCGCGACCGTTTCGTTCGGCGTTATCGGTTTTTGGGATGATTACATCAAAATCGTCAAAAAAAGAAGTTTGGGTTTGACGGGCAAACAAAAACTTTTGGGGCAACTGATAACTGCGCTGATTGTTTGGGGCTGTCTTTATTGGGTGGCAAATTATCCCTGGAATGTCAGCATTCCGTTTTTTAAGGCGACCGCGATTTCGAATTATCCGGACAGCGTAACTTGGATTTATTCTTTGCCATATCTAGTTTTTATTATTTTCGTTCTTTTGGGTTCATCAAACGCGGTGAATTTGACCGACGGAATGGACGGTTTGGCTTCAAGCGTAACATTTATTGCAATGTCGGCTTTGACGGCTTTGACTTATGTGGCGAGTGACCGACGCTGGGCTGATTACCTCGATTTGACACACAAGCCGGAGGCGGCGGAATTGACGGTTTTTTGCGGAGCGATGGTCGGCGCGAGTTTAGGTTTTCTTTGGTATAACGCGCCGCCAGCGGAAGTTTTTATGGGCGATGTTGGAAGTTTAGCAATCGGCGGCGCACTCGGCACAGTGGCGATTTTGACAAAACAGGAATTTCTTTTGCCGTTTATCGGCGGCGTTTTTATTATCGAAGCTTTTTCGGTGATGATACAGGTTGGATATTTCAAATATACAAAACGCTCGACCGGCATAGGGAAACGCATTTTCCGACAAGCACCGCTCCATCATCATTTTCAGATGTTAGATTGGAAAGAGCCGAAAATCGTTTTTCGGTTTGTGATTATAGCGATACTTTTTGCACTGCTTAGTTTGTCAACATTAAAATTACGATGAAGGTTTTTGGTTTTTAGTCTTTGGTTTTTGGATTTTCAAATGCCAAAGACTAAAAACCAAAAACCAAAAACCAAAAACTAAATGCTTTTAGAAGGAAAAAAAACTTTAGTTCTTGGCGCGGGCAAATCGGGTATCGGCGCGGCGAAGTTTTTAGCAAAGCGCGGCGTGATGGTTGCGCTCCACGACAGAAAACCGATTCAAGACTGGACGGACGAAGCACGTTCTTTGAAAAATGAAAAGGTCGGTTTGCTTGACGGACAAATTCCCTCGTGGCTGCTAGACCAGATTGATTTAGTTGTTATAAGCCCTGGCATTCCGACAGGAACGATTCCGGTGCGATATGTTGAGCGCAAAGACGGCGAAGTTATCGGCGAAGTCGAACTTGCCTATCGTTTTATGAAAGGCAGAATCGTCGGAATCACGGGAAGCAACGGCAAAACAACGACGACGACTTTAATCGGCGAGCTTTTAAAGAACGCTCAAATTGAAACGCAAATCGGCGGAAATATCGGAACGCCGCTGATTAATTTGGCTGAAATTTCGACCGATGAAACTTGGACGGTCTGTGAGCTTTCGAGTTTTCAACTTGAAACTATTAAAGATTTTCGTCCAAATGTCGCTGTCGGTTTGAACGTAACGCCGAATCATCTGGACCGATACAATTTTTTCAGCGATTACGCGGCGGCGAAACATCGGCTTTTTATGAATCAGACGCAGGACGACGTGGCGATTCTCAATGCCGACGACGAGATTACATTGAGTTGGGCGGAAAACTTGAAAGCGACGGTCATTTTGTTTTCGACTGCGAAAGAATTGGATGAAGGTTTGTTTTTGCGCGGACGCGATTTAATCAGCCGGGCGAACGGCAAGGAAAAAATTTTGACAACGCGAGATGAAATGACGTTGCGCGGTGTTCACAATGTCCAAAATGTTTTGGCGAGTCTTGCCGCCGGATTAGCTTGCGGCGCATCGCCCGATTCAATGCGCGAAACTTTGCGAAGTTTTCAAGCCGTCGAACATCGGCTCGAATTCGTAGCGGAAATCGAGGGCGTAAAATTTTACAACGATTCAAAAGCGACATCGGTTGACGCAAGCGCGAAAGCACTCGAAGCATTGTCGGAAGAAGCGGGGAAAACTGTTTTAATTCTCGGCGGGCGCGGAAAAAACGCTCCGTATCAGCCACTTGCCGATTTGATAAAACGAACGGTTCGCCGATTAATTTTAATCGGCGAGGATGCGGACAATATCGAAAGTCAGTTAAAAGATTTTGCGGAAATCGTCCGCGCTGATTCGATGCCGGATGCAGTAAAAAAATCTTTTGCGGCGGCACTCGAGAAAGATTCGGTCTTGCTTGCGCCCGCTTGTGCAAGTTTCGATATGTTTAATTCATTTGAGGAAAGAGGAAAGGAATTTAAGTCTGAAGTCTTGAGTCTTGAGTCTGAAGTCGGAAGCAAAACCGACTCAAGACTTCAGACTCAAGACTCAAGACTTTGATTTTATGACAAAACAGCTCCGCATAGATTGGTTTTTATTTGCGATTGCCGCAAGCCTCGCGCTGTTCGGCGCGGTGATGGTTTATTCCGCGTCGGCGATGATTGCTTTGAAGGAAACCGAAGGCGCAAGCCAATTCACATATTTTTATAAGCAGTTCGGTTTTACGTTAATCGGTTTAATGGTAATGTATGCGACAAGCAAAATTGATTATCATTGGTATCAGGACAAAACGGTTGTTTATGGGATATTAGCCATAACCGCGATTCTTTTATTGGCGGTTTTCGGTTTTCCGCCAATCAATGGTGCGCGGCGTTGGATTCGTTTTCCCGGAGTTTCGTTTCAGCCGTCGGAGATTGCCAAAATCGCTCTGCCGATTTTTCTCGCCTATTTTTTGACGGAAAAAAAAGATGCCGTCGGCCAATTAAGAGAAACAGTTCTACCGTGTGCGTTGGTTTTAGGCGGTTTCGGCGCACTGATTATGCTTGAGCCGGATTTGGGAACGGCGATGGTTTTGTGCGCGATTTTCGTTGCCATATATTTTGCGGCAGGCGCGAAAATCTTGCATCTCGCCGCCGTCGGGTTTGGGCTTTTGTTAATTGGAGTCGGCGCGTTGGTTTTTGCGCCGTGGCGCATCGAACGCTTGGTTGCGTTTGCCGACCCATTTGAGAAATCAAGCTCTTCCGGCTACCAAGTCGTCCAATCGCTTTACGCCATCGGTTCCGGCGGAATTCTCGGCGAAGGTTTTGCCAAAGGTCAGCAGAAACTTTTCTACTTGCCGTATCCGTATTCGGATTTTATTTTCGCGGTCGTCGGCGAAGAATTGGGATTGGTCGGAACGCTCTGCGTGGTCGTAGCTTTTGGACTTTTGTTGTGGCGCGGAACTCGCGCCGCGCTGCTCGCGCCCGACCGATTCGGAATGCTTCTTGGCATCGGCATTATCACGGGAATTATCGTGCAGGCACTTTTTAATATCTCGGTCGTCATTTCGATTCTGCCGGCGAAAGGCATTCCGCTTCCGTTTATTTCCTACGGCGGTTCTTCGATTATTGTTACGCTGTTTGCCGTTGGAATTTTACTGAATTTATCGCAGCACGCGGGATTTGCTTCGTTTGAGAAATCGGAAATGGAAACGCTGAATCGTAGAAAGCGCGGAAAGACGGGACTGAAATGAAAGTTTTAATTGCCGCAGGTGGAACAGGCGGGCATATTTATCCGGGCATCGCCGTTGCCAAAGAAATTATGCGGCGCGACGCTGAATCGAAAGTTTTGTTTGTTGGCACGGCTCGCGGTTTAGAATCGAAAATTGTTCCCGAAAACGGCTTCGAGCTTTCTTTAATAAACAGTGCGGGATTGAAAAACGTCGGATTTCTCGGAAAGTTGAAAGGCTTGCTGATTTTGCCGAAAAGTTTTCTCGAAGCGCGAAGATTGATAAAGGATTTTCAACCGAATGTCGTGGTCGGGGCAGGCGGTTATGTAACGGGCGCGGTTCTTTTGATGGCTTCTCTGATGCGCGTTTCGACGCTCGTGATGGATTCAAACGCGCTTCCCGGATTTACGAATCGTCGGCTTGCGCCGTTTGTGACGAAAGCCGCTTTGACGTTTGAAGAAGCGATGCCGTATTTCGGAAAGAAGGGAATTGTCACGGGGAATCCGGTTCGCAAAGAATTCTTTGACATCGCGCCGAAACAGAGAGGTGAGAAAATAAACCTTTTAATTTTCGGCGGTTCGCAGGGCGCGAGAGCGATTAACTCGGCGATGGTTGGGGCATTAAAACATTTGCAGCCGTTCAAAAATCAATTGCAAATAACGCATCAGACGGGCGAATCGGATTTTGCGACGATTGAAAAAGATTACGCCGAAAATGGTTGGGAAACGGCGGATGTGCGCCGGTATATTTCGGATATGGTTTCCGAATTTGCCAAAACGGATTTGATAATTTCGCGGGCGGGCGCGACGACTTGCGCGGAAGTGGCGGCGGCGGGAAAAGCCGCAATTATGATTCCGCTTCCGACTGCCGCCGACGACCATCAGCGAAAAAACGCTGAAGCGTTAGTCGCCAAAGGCGCGGCGAAAATGATTCTACAGACGGATTTATCAGGTGAAAATTTGGCACGTGAAATAAAAGGATTGATTGAGAATCCAGAAAGAATTACGGAAATGGAACGAGCAGCAAAGAAATTGGCAAAAGCGGACGCGGCAAAAGTTACGGTTGATTTGATTGAAGATTTGGCGAAAGGGAAAAATTGATTTTAGTTTTGAGATTGCGGATTATACAGAAATCCAAAATCCAAAATCCAAAATCCAAAATCGAAATGTTTCGGCACGTTAAAAATATACATTTCATCGGCATCGGCGGCATCGGTATGAGCGGCATCGCCGAAGTTTTGTGCAATCTCGAATTCTCGGTGTCGGGTTCGGATTTGAAGAAGTCGAAAACGACCAATCGGCTGGAGAAACTCGGCGCGACAATTTACGAAGGACACGCGGCGGAAAACGTCGGCGACGCGCAAGTAGTCGTTTATTCATCGGCAGTTAAAGAAGACAATCCAGAGGTTGCAATTGCCAGAGAAAAGAAAATTCCGGTTATTCCGCGTGCTGAAATGTTAGCTGAATTAATGACTTTGAAACCGTATTCGGTCGGCGTTGCCGGCTCGCACGGAAAAACTTCGACGACTTCGATGGTCGCAACTGTTCTCGGACACGCGGGCGTTGAACCGACAACGATTGTCGGCGGCGTAGTTGATACATTGGGGTCGAACGCCAAACTCGGCACGAGCGATTGGTTTGTTATTGAAGCTGACGAAAGCGACCGTTCGTTTCTGATGCTCAGCCCGACGATTTGCGTCGTGACGAACATTGACCGCGAACATATGGAATCTTACAAAGGAATGGAAGACGTTACGCAGTGTTTTACTGATTTCGTCAACAAAGTTCCATTTTACGGCGCGTGTGTTTTGTGTCTCGACGACCCGAATGTGCAGTCAATTATTCCGGCAATTAAACGCCGCCGCGTAACCTATGGGTTCACCGCGCAAGCCGATGTTTCAGCACATAACATTTCTTATAACGATACGTTCGGTTCGAGTTTTACCGTCTGGAAGGGAAGCGAAGCTTTGGGTGAGATAAATTTGCCCGTGCCGGGACAACATAATGTTTATAATGCGCTGGCGGCGACGACGGTCGCGCTCGAACTCGACGTTCCGTTTGAACAAATCACTTCCGCGTTTGCTCAATTCAAAAATGCAAATCGTCGTTTTCAATTTAAAGGTGAAGCCGACGGCATCACGGTCATTGACGATTATGGACACCATCCGACGGAGATTTTAGCAACTTTAGCGGCGGCAAAAGACGGTTCGGGCGGGCGGCGGACGGTCGTGGTTTTTCAGCCGCACCGCTACACCAGAACAAATGAGTTGATGGAAGATTTCGCACGCTGTTTCAATAACGCCGACGTGCTTTATCTGCTCGATATTTACGCGGCAAGCGAGCCGCCGATTGAGAATGTTACGGCGGAGATTTTGACTGAGAAAATTAAAGAATTCGGACATAAAAATGTCGCGTATATCGGCGAGATTGAAACCGCCGCCGCAAAAGTTGCAGAGAATTTGCAGACGGGCGATTTGGTAATAACTTTAGGCGCGGGAAGCATTACGCGGCTTTCCGATGAGATATTAGAAACTTTGCGACACAGAGACACGGAGACACGGAGACACGGAGAGAAAAGTTCAAGTTGAGCGTCGAACCGCCGCGTCACCGTGTCGCATCAGAAATTATGGCAATACAAAAAACAACACCACGCAGAACAAACGCGGCAAAAAGACCGCGTAAGAGAGCAGCCGTCAACCGCAGGAAAACTTACGGAAAATTTGCAAACTTTTTTGTTCCGCTCTTTTTTGTCTTCGGCATTTTGGTTTGTTTGGGAGTTTTAGCGTTGATGGGTTATCGAACGGTAACGGCTTCCACTTTTTTCGATGTCAAAACGATTGACGTGCGCGGTTTGAATCGGGCTTCAAAAGATGACATCGAAAAAATTGTTAGCCGTCAGACGGAAAAGTCGGGCGTGTGGAACGCGGATTTGAACGTGATAAAAACCGATGTCGAACGATTAACATTCGTTAAATCGGCGGTTGTTTCGCGCGTTTTGCCCGACGGTTTGCGAGTCAGCGTGCGCGAGCGCGTGCCGCGAGTGATTGCAAAAATGAAGGCAGGCGATTTTTGGGCGGATGAAGAATCAGTAATTCTCGGTGCGGTTGGCAAAGATGAAGCGCGTCCGCCGTTTGTTTTGCGCGGTTGGGACGAATCGAAAACGGAAAAAGCCGCCAAAGATAATCAAGAGCGTGTGAAGATTTATTTGAAAATGCTCAATGAATGGCAGGATTTTGAACTCGCTAGGCGTGTCAGTTCGGTCAATCTGGCGGATTTGCAAGACCCGCAGGCAATCGTCCAGGATTCGGGCGAGAACATAACGGTTTCTTTGGGAAAAGAGAATTTTGCCAAGCGTCTGCAAAAGGCTCTGGAAGTTGTGGCAAATAAAGGAACGCAAATTGAAGCGATTATTTCCAACGGGCAAAATGTGATAGTGAAATATCGGAGTTAGTAGTCGGTTGTCGGTTGTCAGTTGTCAGTTTTTTCTATTTTAATGTCTGACAACTTACAACCGACTACTGACAACTGACAAAAATAATGAATCGTGAAATACAAGCAGTCGGCTTAGACATCGGCACAAGCAAAGTGCGCTGCATAATCGGCGAACCGTCAGACGGCAGCAAAATGAACATTGTCGGTTTCGGACAAGCCGAATCGCGCGGATTGCGGCGTGGAATCGTAACGACGACCGATGCGATTGTCGAATCAATCAAAAAAGCGGTCGGAGAAGCCGAGCGCGTCAGCGGTTTGGAAATCCAAATGGCGACGGTCAATCTTTCGGGCGAACATCTGCGCGGTGAAAATAAAAGCGGTGTCGTCGCGGTGGCAGGTGTCGAACGCGAAATTTCTACTGAGGATGTCGAACGCGCCGTCGAATCCGCCAGCGCGATGCAGCTTCCTGCCGGCTGGGAAATCGTTGACCGTCTGCCGCAGGAATTCATCATTGACGGGCAAGACGGAATTGTCGAACCGATTGGAATGCGTGGGGCGCGTCTGGAAAGTCGGATTCACGTTGTTTCAAGTCCGAGCGCGGGCAAACAAAACGTCGTCAAGGCGATTCATCGGGCGAATTTGGAAGTCGAAAGTATGATGCTCGAACCGCTCGCGGCGGCAAACAGCACTCTGACCGATGACGATAAAGAATACGGTTGCGCACTGGTGAACATTGGTGCGGAAGTAACCAGCTTGATGATTTTTGGACGCGGCGCAGTGCAGCATACGGCGGTTTTTCCGTTCGGCGGAATACTGTTTACGAAAGACATCGCCGTGGGCTTGCGCGTTTCGATTCCCGAAGCGACGAAAATTAAACACTTTTACGGCTGCGTCGCCGGATTTCTGATGAGCGACGAGGAAAAGCAATCGGTTATCGAAGTAACGCCGGTCGGCAGACAGGAAACGCGCCAACTGTCGAAGGAAATTTTATGCGATATTATGCAGCCGCGAGCGGTCGAACTTCTGCAGCACATCGCGCACGAAGTTTTCAGCAATCGCGGACAAATTTCGAGCGGCGTGGTTTTGGCCGGCGGCGGCTCTCTGAATCGCGGAATGGTTGAGATTGCCGAACAGGTTTTCGACGCGCCGACCAGACTCGGATTTCTGGAGCAAAAACACTTCGGCGGCTTGCTCGACGAAGTGCAAAGTCCGGAATGGGCGGTCGCCGGCGGATTGGCTCTGGCTTCGATGCGTTCGCAAATCCGCCGGCAATCTGAGAGCGGAAAGTCGCCGACGCGCAAAGTTGCCGAGTGGTTTGAAAATTTTCGAGAGAAATTTAGGTAAATGTAACATTTCGACTAGATTTTTTACCCCAAATCGTTGTATGCTTTTTCGCCAGAGACACAATATCTTGTTGAAATCGGAAATCTCATCGAAAATCATCTCGATTAGCTTTAGATACTAAAATTCATTAACGGGAATCTTAAATAATACGGACGGACGGTCTTCAAATGAAAAATAATAACTTAAAAATTTATATCGACGAGCCGCCAATTACTGGCGCAAAAATCATTGTTATCGGTGTCGGCGGCGGCGGCGGTAACGCGGTTAACCGTATGATTGAAGCCGGCATTAAAGGTGTTAACTTTATCGTGGTTAATACCGATCTGCAAGCCTTAAACGATTCACAGTCTCCGATAAAAATACAGCTTGGAAGTAATTTGACGCGCGGTTTAGGAGCGGGCGCAAATCCTGAAATCGGGCGCAAAGCCGCTATTGAAGACACCGAGAAAATAATTGACGTTTTGCAGGGCGCAGATATGGTTTTCGTTACGACCGGACTTGGTGGAGGAACGGGAACCGGAGCCGCTCCCGTAATTGCCGCGCTCGCCATCGAACTCGGCGCATTGACCGTCGCCGTTGTTACCAAGCCGTTCACCGTCGAAGGCAAAAAACGTATGCGGCAAGCCGAAGAAGGACTCGCCGAACTGCGCGGCTGTGTTGATACAATTATTACGATTCCGAATTCAAAATTAAAAGAAGTCGAAGAGAAAATTTCGATTATGGAAGCGTTCCGCCGCGCCGACGAGATTTTGTTGCAAGCCGTTCAAGGCATCTCGGATTTAATAATCGTGCCGGGCATTATCAATCTCGATTTTGCCGACGTTAAATCGGTAATGCAGGGAATGGGCGTAGCGTTAATGGGCATCGGACACGGAAGCGGCGACGGCGCGGCGGTCAAGGCGATGAAAGCGGCGATTGATTCAAAATTGCTGGAAGAAAATTCAATCAAAGGAGCGAAAGGCGCACTTATAAATATCACCGGTTCAAAAAATATGCCGCTCGACGAGATTGAAGAATCAATTTCCCTGATTTACCAAGAAGCCCACGAAGACGCGAATATTATTTTCGGCACGGTCTTTGATGAAGAGATGAAAGATGCGGTGAAAATCACCGTTATCGCCACCGGCTTTGACAATAAAAAGCAGATGATGCCGCAAACCACCGCGCCAGAAGTTACGACCGCAAGCAATACCGCCACTGCCGCAGCTGTCGGAAATTTTAATTCGTCGGCAGCTTACAATTCGGCGGATGCAAATAAAGAAGATATAAATGTTCCCACGTTTATTCGCCGACAGGCGGACTAAAAATTAGTGGAGAGTATGAGTGGAGAGCGGAGAATAAATCATTTAACAACATTGTTAGAACAAACTACGAATTTTCTTCTCTCCACTCTCCACTAACAAAGACGCGCTGAAAATTAATCGCTCGGATGCGCCGAATTTTCTCCCGCCGAAACACAACATAAAATATATGTATGAGGCGGAAGTTAAAAAGTAAAAAGTAAAAAGTAAAAAGGCAAAAGTAAAAAGTAAAAAGTTAAGTCTGAATCGGATTAGTTATTACTGCCGCTTTTATGTAAAAATAATTTAGTGAATGTTAAACGAAGCGAAGAAAATCTCCAGCCGAAAGAAATAAGCCGCAACTTACCGCGAATCGGAATTACAATGGGTGATGCCGCCGGCATCGGGGCGGAAATTACACTTAAAGCCTTAGCGGACGAAAATCTTAAAAAAATCTGTGTGCCGATTGTCATCGGTGATTTCGTTTTTCTACAAAAAACAGCGCGAGCTTTGAAATTGGATTTTGATTTTGTTGATGTTCTAAACACTTCTTTGACGAATCCAAACCAAACTGCCGTTTATAATTTAAATAATCTGCGAGAAGAAATAATTTTGGGTGAAGATTCGGCGGCGGCGGGAAAGGCTGCTGCTGAATATATCGAATGTGCCGTTCGTCTCTGGCGCGAGAGAAAAATTGATGCAATTGCCACCGCGCCGATTAGTAAATGGGCGATTGCGCTCGGCGGTTACGATTTTCCCGGACACACGGAATTTCTCGCCGATTTAACCGACACGAAAGAATTTGCGATGAGTTTTTTCGCCGATAAACTGCGCGTCGTTTTGCTTTCGACGCACGTTTCGCTTCGTGTGGCGATTGAATTGGTGAAGAAAGAAAAACTGGTCGAACTGATAAAATTTACCCACCGAGAAATTTCTAAACTTCTTAAAAGAGATGCCCGAATCGCAGTTGCCGGACTAAATCCGCACGCTTCGGAAAATGGTATGTTCGGCGCGGAAGAAGCGAGCGAGATACAGCCGGCAATCGAGGAATGCCGGAAAAAATTCGGGATTGATGTCGCCGGCGCGTTCTCGCCGGACACAATTTTTCTGCGCGGATTCAGGGGCGAATTCGACGCGGTGGTTTCCTGTTACCACGACCAAGCGACGATTGCCGTCAAATGTTTATCGTTCGGCGCGTCGGTCAATGTAACGCTCGGCTTGCCCTTGGTGAGAACTTCAGTTGACCACGGCACCGCGTTCGATATTGCCGGAAGAGGCATAGCGGACGCTTCGAGTATGAAAGCCGCAATAAAACTAGCGGCAAAACTTTCTGCTGATTCGTAAAGCGGGCGGGAAGTTTGCTAATATACTATTAAGTAATTACTAGCTGGCGGTAATTGAGCATAACCGATTGTTTCACAATAAAATTTTTTTGAATTCGATAAGGAGAAGATTCGCACGGTGTCAAAACGTAAACTACTTCTGGCAGACGATTCGGTAACGATTCAAAAAGTCGTTAATCTGACGTTTGCCGACGAAGGAATTGAAGTCATTACCGTCGGCGATGGAGATGCGGCGATGCAAAAATTCGTCGAAGACACGCCCGATTTGGTGATGGCTGATGTCAATATGCCCGGACTCGATGGCTACCGAATTTGCGAAATGATTAAGCAGGATGATAAAACCAAGCAAATTCCGGTGATTTTGCTGGTCGGTTCATTCGAGCCATTCGACGAAGATGAAGCGCGCCGGGTCGGCGCGGACGATTACCTGACAAAACCATTTCAATCTATTCGTCAATTAATTAACAAAGTTTCCAATCTGCTCGACGCTCAAGAAACAACAGATTTTACGGAAGAATCCGCCGTCAATAGTTTTCACGACACATTAGAAATGGAAGCGCTTGATGAAGAACCAACTTCGACTGAAAATTTAGAAGATACAGCAACAAATAACGAGATTATAATCACGAATCAAATCGGCAGTTTGCCGACTGACGAAGCGCAAAAATTTGAATTCAAACCGGCGGATGAATCGTCCGCCGAGCATACGAAATTAATTTCGCAAGAGCAAACGGCTGCTTTTGAGAGTTCAGCCGAAGACGAAACGGAAAACGAATGGATAATAACGCAGCATTCATTTGAAAAAGAAACGGATGAAGAAGATACGGAATATACAAAAGATAAAAAAGTTGCTCTGCACGATGAGAAAATTTATGAATTCGACGGTGAAATAGATTTTGCAGAAGAAGACATAACCATTGAATCGGAGCAGAATTTTAACGAGCGAAATAAAACTTCCGGAATATCCTCAACAACCAAAACTGCGCCCGCACTGGATTTCGATGATTTCAATTTGCTTGAACTACCACAGCCGAAAAAAGAATCCGCGCCAAGTCAAAGCGGAATCGGAACAGTCAAAACTTTTGTTGAACAAAAAGAAATTAATGCTGATTCGGCACGATTCGACGGTTTATCACCGGAAATGATTGAAGCAATCGCTGACAAAGTAGTCGAAAAAATGTCTGATAAGGTCATCAAAAAAATCGTTAACGAAGTCGTTTCGCAAATGGCGAAGTAAAAATAAACGAGCGAATTGAAATTAAAAATTACGCGGTTAGTTTTCGCCCTTTCAAATGAAAACTAACCGCTTTTGTTTTAGAATCAGTAGTCGGTTATCAGTAGTCAGTTGTCAGTTCTTCGGAAGGTAAAATATTGGTTGTTTTGAAAACTTAGACAACAATGCACCGACAACTGACTACTGACAACCGACAACCGACAACTTAATTTATGGAAATTGCAAAATCATATAATCCAAAAGAAGCCGAAGAAACGCATTATCAAACTTGGGAAGCGAACCGCTGTTTCACGCCCGAGATCAACGAAAACCCGGATGCCGAAACTTTTTCAATCGTCATTCCGCCGCCAAATGTAACGGGCAGTCTGCATATGGGACACGCGCTTCAACACACTTTGATGGACGTTTTGACGCGCTGGAAACGAATGCTCGGCTATAAAACTCTTTTTCTCGTCGGCGTTGACCACGCGGGAATTTCCACGCAGCTAATGGTTACGCGCCAATTGAAAAAAGACGAACACAAAACGCCGCAGGACATTGGGCGCGAAGCGTTCACCGAACGAGTTTGGGCGTGGAAGGAAAAATACGGCGACACGATTACCAATCAGATTCGCCGTGAAGGTCTGTCGGTTGATTGGTCGCGCGAGCGTTTTACGATGGACGAAAGTTTATCTGGTGCAGTGCGCGAAGTTTTTGTACGCCTTTATGAAGAAGGCTGGATTTATCGCGGCAAGCGGATTGTAAATTGGTGTCCGAAGGACAAAACCGTGCTGTCGGATTTAGAAGTTAAAGAGGAAACCCATAGAGACGGCAAACTTTTTTACCTGCAATATCCGGTAAAAGATTCGGATAAAAAATTGACGGTAGCGACGACGCGCCCCGAAACGATGCTTGGGGATACGGCGGTGGCGGTTAATCCCGACGATGAAAGATACACGGATTTAATCGGAAAGACGATTGAATTGCCTTTGACGAATCGTGAAATTCCAATCGTCGCCGACGAATACGTTGACGCGGAGTTCGGAACGGGCGCGGTAAAAATTACGTCCGCGCACGACCCGAACGATTACGAAGTCGGCTTGCGTCATAATCTCGAACAGCTAAATGTGATGAACACCGACGCGACGATGAACAGCGATGCAGGCGTGGAGTTTGAAGGTTTAGACAGATACGCGGCGCGTGAAAAAGTAGTCGAAAAGTTTGAAGAATTAGGCTTGCTCGAAAAGATTGACGATTACGAAGTTGTGCTGCCCATTTGCGAGCGTTGCAAAACTGTCATCGAGCCGCTTCTTTCGGAACAATGGTTTGTCAAAATGAACGAGATGCGCGATATGGCTTTGGATTTAATGGAGAGAGAAAACTCGCCGCATTTCTATCCGCAAATTCCGCACAAAAAGGTTTATACAACCTGGCTCAAAAACTTAAAAGACTGGGCAATCTCGCGCCAACTCTGGTGGGGACATCAGATTCCCGCGTGGTATGACGAGGCAGGAAATGTTTATGTTGCGCGAACCAAAGAAGAAGCAATGGAACAAGCGAAAACCGCTAAAATAATGCAGGACGCGGATGTTCTCGACACGTGGTTTTCTTCTGCGCTTTGGTCATTTTCGACGCTCGGCTGGACTGGCGAAACGACTGAAACTGAAGATTTAAAAATGTTTCATCCGACGGATGTTTTAATTACCGGACGCGATATTATTTTTCTATGGGTTTCGAGAATGGTAATGACCGGTTTGAAGTTTGTCGGCGAAAAACCGTTCAAAGACGTGATTATTCACGGAAATGTTTTAGACAAAAACGGTCAGCGAATGTCGAAGACGAAAAACAACGGCATTGACCCACTCGATGCTTTTGAGAAATACGGCGTTGACGCAACGCGCATCACGCTGGCAGATGCGGCAACCGGCGTTGACTTTGCGTGGCGCGACGAAAAGGTTGAATCCTTCCGCAATTTTGCCAACAAAATCTGGAATGCGACGCGCTTTTGTCTGATGAATTCGGAAGGCGCAAAAGTTGATTACTCCTATATTAATCCGCAAGCCGAAGCCGTTGAAATTAAAAAATCATTAGGCGACGAACTGGCGGAATTTGACGAGGAGGACGAAGAGTTTTTAGACCGGGTTGTCCCCGCCTTCGCCGAAGATAATCCGAAGGAAAATCTTTCTCTGGCTGATAAATGGATAATTTCGCGTTTTAATAAAACCGCTTTGAATGTCAATCGAGCGTTGGGGAATTATAATTTTCACGAAGCCGTTCAGCTTCTTTACCATTTCTTTTGGGACGATTTTTGCGATTGGTATATCGAATTCGTCAAGGATGAAATCACGTCGGAAGAAGCGAATACAAGGCGCGACGCGACGCGTTCCCGAATTATCACAATTCTCGAACAAGCCCTGCGCTTGCTTCATCCGTTTATGCCTTTTTTGACCGAGGAATTGTGGCAAAAACTGCCGGAAGTTTCAAAGGATTTACACAACGACGCATACAAAAACGCCGAACAAACAATTATGCTCGCCGATTTTCCGCGCGGTGACGTTTCTATGATTGACGAACGCGCCGAGTCGGAAATGCAAGCCGTCATTGAGTTGATTTCAAAAGTGCGAAACATTCGCGCCGAGATGAATATTAAGCCGAGCGACAAACCCGCAATTCATGTCGCAGCAAACGCCGATTTGCGAGAGATTTTCAAATCGAACGAAGCGCAAATTTTGAAACTAGCTCGCGCCGAACGATTAAATTTGTCCGAAACGCCAGACGTTCCGAAAGCCTCTGCCAAAGCTGTTTTGACAGGTGGCGCGGAAATCGCGCTTCCGCTCGAAGGTTTAATTGATTTTGAAAAGGAAATCGCGCGGCTTGAAAATCAAGTGAACAAACTCGAAACTGAACAGCAACGATTGAATGCGCAACTTTCAAACGCGAGTTTTGTCGAACGCGCACCGCAGGAAAAAGTTGATGAAATCCGCGAACGGGTTGCGGAAATTGAAACGCAGGTGATAGTTTTGAAGCAAAACTTGGAGGCTCTAAATTAATATGATTCTACGAACGATTTCAATTCTTATTTTGCTTTGCGCAGTCGCGCCGCTTGCTTTTGCACAAACAAAGCAAATTTCGGCGAATGAATTTTTTACCGCTAACTCCAACGGTCAGCGGTTAATGAGGGAACGCTCTTGGCGGACTGTATTGAGAACCGACACGCTAGAGGGAACATCGGTTATCAAGTCAATATCGAAGATTCACGAAAAACTGCTTCCCGACCGCGAACGATTTCTGGTTACGGAAAAAATCGGCGATAAAGAAACGCGCAGCGAATTCATACGAATTGGTTTTATGGAATACCGCCGCGAAAACAACGAGCCTTGGAGTTCAAAGGATTTGCGTGGAAGCGGGAACGGAAGCGGATCGGGAAACGGCAGTAGTAACAATTCTTGCATGCAATACACTGAGGAACCCGATGCGGTCGAAGGAGTTTCGGCTCGAAGGCTGCGTCAACTTTCGATTGAAAAAACGTCTGAGGGTTTGAGCTTTGACGATATAAACGTTTGGTTGGATCAAAATGGATTGTTTCTCAAATCGGAAAGAGTAAAGGGTTTACTTGAGCCGCGAATCGAAAAAACTCGCTCGGTAATGACCTATGAATACGACCCGAAAATTACAATTGAAGCGCCGATTAAATAAAATATGAACTTTCTCGAAAACAGCGACATTTTGGCTGACATCGGCGAATTCCTTCGGGAAGACATCGGGCGCGGCGACGTTACGACACAGGCGACGGTTGCCGAAAACGTGCGCGGAATGGGGAAGTTTTTAGCGAAGGAAAATTTAGTAATTTGCGGTTTGGAAGTCGCCGAAGCGGTCTTTGCACATCTCGATCCGGAGAATCCCGAAATTGAATCAACCTTCAACGAAGGCGACGAAGTGGAAGCCGGAACAGTTTTTGCCACTTTGAAAGGTTACGCCGATGTTTTATTGACGGGCGAGCGGGTTGCACTAAATTTGATGCAGAGAATGTCGGGCGTGGCGACGCTCACGCGGGCGTACGTGAAAGCTGTCGAAGGCACGAACGCGACGATTGTTGATACGCGCAAGACTACGCCGGGTTTGCGTATGCTCGAAAAATACGCCGTCAACGTCGGCGGCGGCAAAAATCATCGCTACGGGTTGGACGACGGCGTTTTAATTAAAGATAATCATATCGCGCTGGCAGGCGGAATCACGAAAGCCGTCAGCGCGGCTAAATTGAAAGTCGGACATCTGCATAAAATTGAGGTCGAAATATCGAATTGGGCACAGCTGCGCGAAGCCGTCGAAGCCGGCGCAGATATTGTTCTGCTTGATAATCAAACGCCCGAAGAAGCTCGGAAGTTAGTCGAAATGGCGCGGTCTTTGAATCCGAATGTTTTGCTCGAGGCTTCCGGCGGAATGGATTTAGACCGCGTGCGCTTTTTTGCCGAAGCCGGCGTGGATTTGATTTCGGTCGGGCGTCTGACGCATTCAGCGCGGGCATTAGACATTTCTTTTAAGATTCAAACAGTTTGAGAATCTGAGCGAGCGTCTTATATAAAGAAATGTTACATCTTTGACGAAAAATTCAATCAGTGAAAATTTCTTTTTGCGATAGGATATTTTTCGGATTTTCGTTGCTGGTTAAATTTAACATCTCTTCGGTCGGTTTAAAAATTGGCAAAAACCAAGTCAACAATATAAAAAAAATTACCGCAATCGTGCAGGCGATTCCGCCTTCGATGCCGTAATCGCCGCCGGTTAAAAAGATTAAGCCGTTGTTGGTCGACAAGAAAACGGGCGCAGTTGTAATCTCGGTAATGCCGCTGACGGGTAAACCTAAAACCGCACCTTGCACCCAATTCCACGCTAAATGCAGCCCGAAAGCCAGCCATAAAGTCCGCGTCTTTAAGTAAGCGACGCTGAACCAAATGCCGGCTAAAACCGTGTTTAGTATAGCAATATAATTTGTGCCCGGATTTGTCAGATGCCCCGCCGCGAAAAACAGGGAAGTCAGAGTAATTGCCAACCAAGCCAAATTTGCGCGAACAAATGTTTGCAGAATATAACCGCGAAAAAGGGCTTCTTCCGATGCCGCGCCAATTATAAAAATTCCGAGCGAAACGGCTAACGTCAGCAAAATCGCCGATTGTCCGGCGGCGAGATTAAACTGAAAACTCGTCGCCCCGAAAATTACCGTTATCAACGCCGCAACACTCATTGCCGCCGCGCCGAAAATTAATCCCAAAGCTAAATCCTTCAACCAATTACTGGTGAACCAACAGCCAAGCGCGCGAAAAGGCAAATTTTCGAGAAACCGTCCGCACAGCCAACCGACGAATACCGCAGCCATCAGCAAAACAATATATGGAAGTGCGAAGGCAAGCAGACTATTTTCCAAAAATCCAATCGGCAAATAAAAGATAATCGCACCGCCGATGCCGCCGAGAATACCTAACAAAGCGAATAGCACGATGATAAAAACGGCGAATCGCCAACCGCTTCGCACGCGTCCGTATTGATTGATGAAAATTTCAGACGGATTCATAAAAAAAGTAAAGAGCAGACAGTATTCAGAAATTTACTATTTCTATACTCTCTGCTCTCTTAATTTAAAACAAGTTTTGAATTAATTTAAGTCGGGCTGCACGGTAACTTCGGTCGGATTGACCGGGTCTAAAGTTAACAAATTCTGACCGGGCTGGATTGTAACCGGGACCGGCGAATTCCACAAAGCAAAACCGTTGCTCGTTTTGGTAATCGCAAATAGATAGTAACTGTCCGGTTTGACATCTTTGAGTTGTAATTTGCCGCTCGAATCAGTCGTTGCGTTATAAACGGCATTTTTGCTGATGGCACTCATCGCTTGGCGGTTGATAGCTCCGTAGCGGGCTGGATCTGCGACTGACAAACCTAATGCGGTGATAATGCTTTGTCCGGTATCGTTTTCAATATCTGCATCATCGAGAACGCTTTGGACATTTTTTTTCAAAAGATAAAATCTTGTTCCGCGAACCGGTTGCGGGCTGCCGTTTTTACTCAATATCTTTGCTTCTAAACTGACTGTTCCTTTGTCAGAAACAACTGTTTCGGTTAAAGGAACATTTGTCGTGGTGGTTTGCGACGGCGGCGGAGCGGACGGTGGAACGACAATTTGACCGGGTTGAGAAGTTGACGGAACGACTACTTGATTTGGCGGTGAATCAGTGCGAGCGGCGGTTGTCGTTTCGCGCGAAGCGTTCGACGCAGGCTGCTGCGAAGCAATTCGCACATTGATATTTCGTTGGTCTTCATCATCACCCTTTCGCAAAAAGGCAAATAATACAAACAAAAGCACCACGCCGAGAAGTCCGAGCGGGATAAAAGCCCATTTTGGAAAACCGCTTTCTTCCTCGACAAATTCATTCACGATTACTCTCGGTTGAACAGTCGGTCTGACAAATGGATGACCGCAATTCGGACACGCAGCGGCAGCGGCTGAGACTTCTTTAGCGCATTCGGGACAAATTGTTAAAGACATATAAAAATTCCTCCAATGATTTCAAATCACAGTCAAGAGTAACATTATTCGATTGAAAAATATATAGATTTTTCAGTGTTACAAATGACGTTTTATCTGCAGGTAGTGTCACAAATTTATGTTGCTAAAAATATTTGTTTTTTGACGCTTAGAAAGCCTAGTTTGTGATTGTTTCATAAGTCAGTAGACGAATTTAATTTTGAGTTCTGATTATGAGACAGCTTTTAATACAAAACAGAACGGAATATTGGCGATTATTGAGTTTCAAGGGCTTTTAAGTCAGTAAATAAAACACCTTAAAATGGAACGTTTTTGAGGCACGAAAAAGACAACTTGAAATAAATTTCTCGTGGGCAGACATTTGACTTCCTGAAACTTTCTTTCAAGCTACGAAACGGGTTTTGTTTTCTTTTGCGGCGGCGCAGGTCGCGTCGAGTATGATTTTATATTGGTAATATCACTCACTTATGCCGATATGCAATCTTTAGCCGCTCTGGTCAGGTCAAAATATTTTCAATCTTTAAGACCTTCTCTTTTTTCAAAGCGTCAAAACACAAAACGGTTTCCAAAAGCTGTCCAGTATCTTCTGTAAAGGAATTAAAAATGAATAATTTTGCTGGGATATTGTTGGGTGAAAGAATGGCTTTAAAAATCGCGCTGTCGTTTGTGTGTCTGGTGTTATTATCGCAAGTTATTTCGGCACAAAATACATACACGACTTATTCTAATTTGTCATACGTAGATGATGGTAATGTTGCACATAAATTGCTGTCTGTGAAGAAAATTTTCTTCAAAATATTTAAAATCTGTGTGTTAAGATTATCTGAACTTTAGCCGTGATGCATCTTTCTCCTCAAAAAGATTGCGATGACCACAATTAAAATAATTACTCCAATAATCAGAAAGAAAAAGGATGGGAATCAAGGATGTCTTCCGATTTGCATTTTCACTTGTTGGCACAGATGTCTCAAAAAGGGTCGTTTCTGAGAATAATAGATTTACGACAACGCAAATTTAAGACACTACCTATCTGCAGCAAATCTTGTATTTATTCTAGGAAAAGAGTATAAACAGAGTTGAAACAATAATTAACTTTCCCCTTTAGTTTACTAGAAATACTTTAAATCGAAGGAGTCTATATGAAAAAGAAGATTTTGCTTGGGTTGGCAACATTCTGGTCAGTAATTTTTTTGACAACGGTGATTGTCAAAGCCGACACGACATTTGCAGGCAATCTATCGGGAGCGCAGGAAGTTCCGGCAAATGCCTCGACTGCGAAAGGATTCGGTGTCGTAACACTTACTAATAATGAAACGCAAGTTTTGGTCGCCCTGAATTTTTCCGGCTTGGGGAGCAATCAAACGGCGGCGCACATTCACAGTCCGGGTGCGCCGGGAGTAAATGCGCCGATTATATTGAATATCGGCTCACGCGGAACGACATTCGGAAATTTCACTCCACAGGCATTTATGTCGGTAACTCCCGCGCAAGTTGCCGACTTAAAGGCGGGTTTGTGGTATTTTGATGTTCATTCAGCTGTTTTTCCAGAGGGCGAAATTCGCGGACAAATTAAACCCGCCGCACCTTTTGTAGCGACCTTGAGCGGACTTCAGGAAGTTCCGGCAAATGCTTCCGCAGCAACCGGCACTGGAATAGTTGTCTTAAATGAAGGTGAAAACCTAATTTACGCTTCAAATTTTTATTTTAATTTGGGTTCCGCGCAAACGGCGGCACACATTTACGGCGCATCTCTGCCGGGTGTGAATGCTTCTATCCTGTTCCCTTTACCTTTAGTGCCTGGGGGCGCAGCGTCTGCGGGTCTCTTTGCATTTTTTAACATTACGCCGGCGCAGGTTGCTTCGCTCAAGGCAGGACAATTTTATTTCAATGTTCTTTCAAGTAATTTTCTGGGCGGCGAGATTCGCGGACAAATCAAACCCGCCAACAAAGTTGTAGATTTTGACGGCGACAGCCGCGCCGATATTAGCGTATTTCGTCCAAGCATCGGAACTTGGTATCGCCTTGACAGCGTCAATGGTGCATTTAAGGCGAATCAATTTGGAGCGAATGGCGATAGTGTGGTGCCGGGTGATTTTGACGGCGATGGAAAAACCGATTTAAATGTTTGGCGAAGCGGCAATTTTTATACGCTTCGCAGTTCAGATAACACATTTAACGGCGTGGCTTTTGGAATAAATACGGATGATCCGCGAGCTTGTGCCGATTACGACGGCGACGGCAAAGCTGACTACGCCGTTTACCGGATTGGAGCGCCGAGTGTTTTTTACATTTTGGGAAGCACGCGCGGCTTTTTCGCCGTTGCCTTCGGCACGACCGGCGATTCATCAATCATCGCCGATTGGGACGGCGACCGCATCAGCGACCCGAGCGTATATCGTCAAAGCACAGGAACTTATTACGGTTTGAGGAGTTCTAACAATCAACTTTACGTACAAACCTTCGGCGATTTTGCTTCCGATAAAGTGACGACCGGTGATATTGATGCTGACGGAAAATCTGACCCACTCGTTTTTCGCTCTTCAGGTGCGCAAGCCGGCACTTGGTATTGGATAGGAAGCACTTCAGGTTTTTCCGGACAGCAATTCGGTATCGGAAGTGATACAGCTGTCCCGGCGGATTACGACGGTGACGGAAAAACCGACCTGGCGGTCGTTCGCAATGTTGGCGGCACACTGAATTGGTTTGCTCAACGGAGTTCAAACAGTTCGCTTCTTTCAGTTCCTTTCGGAGCGACTGCCGATTTGCCAATACCGATTTATTTGACTCGGTAAAAAACTTTAAGTCAAAAAAATAAAAAAGTGGCGAGCAGATAAACTCGCCACTTTTTTATTTTTATGGAGCCGGTGAACGGCAGTTAATGGTCTTAATGCAAAGTTAGGCTTTATTAAACTTACGGTAATTACTTGCTCAAATATAATTTTCAACTAAGCGGATAAAAGAGCCGAATGAGTCAAAACGGACAATTTAGGACTTGGTTTGGACAAATAATTAGCAGCAATTGCCCAGGTTGATACTCTGTGGTTTCAATCGGGCAGCTATCCTTCGTTTACAGTTAATTATAATTTTTCCTTTCCCGTCAAGTTCGGCTCAAGTATTTTTTAACTTAAACTTATTCTCACAAGTATTTTTAGTGGAAGTCTATCATCTAATTCTCGTAGAACGGTCGCGGTACTCATCTAAAAATGTTTGATTACAGACAGTAGGTTGTGTGCGTTCGGACAACTCACTCAGCTTGCTTATATATCCGCCGTTTCAAAAATATTCTACAGCCCCGATGGTAGCGACCTCCGAGGCTACATTTTCCGCAGGCACACCGTTTGCACTACCTAATCAAAAATTTCTGTATTCAGAAAACGATTTTTTACGGGCGTTTATGAAAAAAAATAATTTGTTTTTACTCCTGCTGGCAGTTTCAGTTTTACATTTCGCCAGCGTCCAACAAATATTCGCGCACGGCGGCGAAGACCACGGCGACCAGAAACCGAAAGCAACGACTAGCGATAAAGGAACGATTACACGCACGGCTCGGCTCGGCGAATATGAATTAACGCTCAAACATCAGTTTCTTGTGCCGGATATGGCGACTTCCGCGAAACTGTTCGTCACCAAATTTCAGACGAATGAGCCGATTGAAACGGGAAACCCAGCGATTGAAATTGAATCCGCAAGCGGCTCGGTTACGGGAGCGGCAATCGAAAAAACGGAAACCGCCGGAAGCTATAACGTCAAAATTCCGGCTCTTCCGCAAGGAACTTATACCGTTCGCGCCAAGTTAACTTATGGCGGCGAAACCGATACGGCGACTTTTTCGGGCGTTGAAGTCGCGCCCGCGCCGCCGGCTGCGGAAAGCACCTTGTCTTCGGGGCGAACCGCGTTGATTGCGTTTGTTTTCGCGCTGGTTTTGGCACTCTTCGGCGGGTTGATTTATTTCGTCTGGCATTTCGCCGACGGCGGAAGCGAGTCGCTGAAAGAGGAAACTGTTTCGGCTTGAGCCAGAGTGAATTCGGAATGTTTTTAACCAAAAAGAAATCGAGCAAGGGTAGTTTTCAAAAGCCGCAACGATTTTCCTGTCTTCTTTCGGCTTCGGCGACGGTGGCGACGGCATTTTTTGTTTTCGCCGCCGTTGCGTTTTCACAACAGCAAAAGCCTATTCTCGCTCCAACGCTGACATCGGTGAAATCAACCTCCGAACAATTTGTCAGTCAGGACGGCTTGACGGTTGAGAGATTGATTGAATTAGGGCAGAGTCGCCGCACGGATTTGTTCGCGGCGCGGCAGCGTCTGGCAATCGCCGAAGGACGCTTGCGGCAAGCTAATTTGCGCCCGAATCCGACTCTTGATATGGAATACGGCAGTCCGCGTTTTTTGGGCGGCGAGGCGGAATCGGATTTGTCGGTCGGAGTAACACAGATTTTTGAAACGGGCGGCAAGCGTTCCAAAAGAATTGCGGTTGCCGAACTCGAATTCCAACAAATTCGCGCCGAAGTGTTGGGGATTGAAAGACAATTAGCTGCGGGAATTCGTCAGAGTTATACGAATGCGATTGCCGCCGCGCGCCAGTTGGACGTATTGGAAAAACTCATTGCGGCTGACGATGAAATCGTGCGCGTTACCGAAGCTCGTCTGAAGGAAGGCGATATCGCGCCGCTTGATGTCAATTTGGTCAAAGTCGAAAGCGACCGGCTGAAAGTGCAGGCGATTGCCGCGAGAAGCGAACTCGAAATACAAGTTTTAAACTTAAAAACTTTAACCGGAGCGGACGTTGCCGAATCAATTAAACTCGCGCCGCAAGCCGACCGTCCGCCGCGTCTCGATTTGGGTTTGTCGGAATTAACCAGTATTGCTTTGCGCGAGCGCAGTGATTTGCAGGCGGCTCGTATCGGCGAGCAGCTTGGCTCGGCGCGAATCAATCTGGCACACTCGCAATCAGTTCCGAACGTCGCGGGTTCGGTTCGCTACTCGCGCAACAAACAAATTATAGATTTTCCGCCATCTCTCGGAGTTAGCCCGTTTCCGCAAACCGACAACGCGCTCACTTTCGGCGTGTCGGTGGATATTCCGATTTTCAATCGCAACCAAGGCGAAATCGCTTCGGCGGCAGGCGAAAGGTTGCAAGCCATACGAACGCGAGAATTTTTAGAAACGACGATAAAACGCGATGTTGCCGTCGCCTACCGGAAATATAAAGCGGCGGCGGAAACGCTTGTTTTATATTCGACGCAGATTTTGCCGCGCTCGGAAGAAAACTTGCGAACCGTTCGCTCGGCTTACGGATTCGGCGAGTTCTCCGTTTTTGAAGTGGTTAATGAGCAACGTCGTCTAACGGAAAACATCACCGGCTACAACCAATCTTTGCGTGATTATTACAATGCGCTGACCGTACTTGAAACGGCTCTCGGCATGACTCTTCCGCCGTCGGGTTTCGCGCCGGTTTCGACTTCCGTTTTGCCCAACGAGGAAATTGTTCCGCGGCAAATTAACAAAGAAAATTTTCTGAAATCGTTTCAGGCGATTCCGTTAAAAAAGAATCCGATTGAAACGGCAAGCAAGGAAAAATCAAATCAATAACAAGAGGAAAAAGAAAAATGAAAAAATTTACAATTTCAATGAGTTTAGCTTTGAGCGTGAGTTTAGGTTTGTCGGCAGCGGCGTGTTCGAGTGGCACAAATACGACAACGACGAATATAGCGAGCGCGAACAAACCGGCGGCGCATACGTCAGCCGCAAATACGGTAGCCGTAACAAATTCTGCCGAAACAAAACCAGCCGACGAAACACCGGCAAGCGTGAAAGCGGTGTTTCCCGACGCGCAGAGTTTTACCAAGCAGCATAAAGATATTCCGAAGGATGCCATCGCCGATATTGAAAAGGATTCGGGCGCGAAAGTTCCCGATACCGACCATCATTCGTATTTAGCTTTTTCGACGACGGGCGGAGCGCGAAAGCAAATCGGCGCGGCGACAGTGGTTACCGCCGGCGGAAAGGAAATGGTCGTCGTTTACGATAACAAAAACGGCTCGCCCATTATCAAGGAAGTTCGCGCCGACGGCGTTCCCGCGCCGTTTCTCGCGCAGTTTGCGGGCAAAAGTCACGACGATAAATTCACGTTCGGCAGCACGATTAAAGCGAACGGCGTGGACGAGGCGGCGGCGAAGGCAATCACTTCGGCAATCACCGTTGATGTGATGACGATGCAGGCTCTTTACGGCGCGGCACATTCACATTGATGAAAAGTTCAAAGTTCAAAGTTCAAAGTTCAAAGTTTGATAGGCAGTTGGCAGTGGCAGTAGGCAGTCGGTTCTTGTTTGTCGGCGTTGTAATTGCGCTAATAACTGCCTACTGCTTCTGCCTACTGCCTTCTGTTACGCGGGCGCACGAAGGTGAAGACCACGGCGACGAAAAAACACAAACCGCCGCGCAACCAACCGGAAAAGGCGCGGTGACAATCGCGCACGCCGAGCGCAATCTGCAAACCGATGCCGGACAATTCAACGTCCGGCTCGAACGAGTGCCTTCCGACCCGCGCACCGGCGAGACTTCGCAGTTCGCCGTTCTTTTGGCAGAAAAAGTGGAAGGCGGGTTCGGCGCAGGCGAACCCGTCGCTATTGAAGATGCAACCGTTATGGCAAACATCAAAACCGCCGATGGCGGACGCGTCGCGGAAAATTTGCCGACCAAATTTGAGAAAGATTTCTATCGCGGCTCTTACACTTTCGCAAGTGCCGGAAACTTCAAAATCGTTTTTAACGTGACGACTTCAGACAAGCGAAATTTCAGCGTTGATTTTCCGGTTAGCGTTGTCAAATCGCCGATAAACTTGACGTTTTGGCTTGGAATGGCGGTTTTAAGTTTATTGACGCTCGGCACGCTTGCCGCAGTTTTCATCAAAACGAAACCGGGCGAGAATTTCAAAGGGCGAGCGCGGAAAATTGCTCCGGTTGCCGCCGCTGCGCTTTTGATTTTTGTTTTGGGAACTTTTGCGCTCGCGTATTTTGCGCCGCCGCGCCAAGCGAGAAGCCTTGCCGAAATGCCGCCAGTCGGGACAAACGCGGAGAATGCGCCGGAAGCTGAAACGGCGAACGCACTACAAACGGCTTTGACCGTTCCGAAAGAATCGCAGATTTTATTCGGCATCAAAACCGAGCCGGTCGCGGTCAGACAAATTACGAGCGGCTTGAAAACAACGGGCGTTGTGCGGGCGCGTCCCGATGCGCGAGCCGTCGTCGTGCCGCCGGTGGCGGGCAGAATCGTTTTGCGAGCCGGATTAACGTTAGGTTCGGCGGTCGGACGCGGCGAGCAAATCGGCGCAGTCGAGCAAATCTTGGACGTTTCGGGACAAGTCGGACTCGAATCGCAAAGGCTTCAGGTCGAAGCGCAGCAGCGCGAAGTCGAAGCAAAGCGTTTGGAAATCAAAAATAGCGTTCTGCAATTGCAGGCGCAGCAAGCCGACCAACGCGCTAAAGCAGGTCAAGCGAGAACGCAGCTTGCACAAGCGCAAAAAGAATTGCGCCGCTCGGAAAATTTAGTGGAAGTCGGCGCAGTCCCGCGAAAGCGTGTTGAAGAAGCACTCACGGCGGTTAAAGTCGCCGAGCAGGAAGTCAGTTCCGCCGAGCAGCAGGTAAAATTGCTCGACAATCAAATTAAACAAACAAACGCCGGACAAAACATCTTTCGCGCACCAAAAGTCAATCAACCGACGCGCTCGTTTCCTTTGACCGCGCCGGTTGCCGGAATCGTCAACGAAATTAATGCGACGAGCGGGCAGCAGGTCGAAACGACGACGCAGGTTTTGACAATCAGCAATCTGTCAATCGTGCTTCTCGAAGCGCAGGTTTTCGAGAAAGATTTGCCTGTCGTGCGCGAATCAACCAGAGCGAGTTTTACGTCTTCGGCTTTATCGGGTGAGGTTTATACCATCGGCACGCCGGACGGCGACGGCAGGCTCGTTTCCATCGGGCAAACTGTTGACTCGAACACGCGTACCGTTTCCGTCATTTATGAAGTGAAAAATCCGCTTCAAAGACTGCGCGACGGAAACTTTGTCGAGATAACGATTGACACAAGCGGTGACACGAAAGTTTTAGCCGTGCCGAAACAATCGGTAGTTAATGAACAAGGTCAAACATTCGTGTTTGTTTTCACGGGCGGCGAAAATTTTGAAAAGCGTCCCGTCGCCTTGGGAGCGGAAGGAGCGGATTTTTACGAAGTTAAATCGGGATTGAAAGAAGGCGACCGCATCGTTACCGAAGGCGTGTATCAGCTTCGCACGACGCAGCCCGCCGCATAAAAATTAAAAATTATATGAAAAAATTATTCGTTTTATCAGGAATCGTCGCGCTTCTTTTGAGCGCAATTTGGCTATCGGGCTGCGACAACACAGCGACAAGCCAAATCACCAAGAATTCAAATGCCCTTAGTAACAATTCGGTGACGAACGCCAATGCGCCTGTGACAACCGACGCGGCGAAAGCGTTTAGCGTTGATTTCAAAAGCGAGCCGTCTGAGATTAAAGCCGGAACGCCCGCAATGCTTTCTTTCACCATCAAAGACCGGCAAGGCGTAACAGTGAAAGATTTATCAATCGTTCACGAAAAGCCGATGCACTTGCTTATCGTATCAAAGGATTTGGCGGAGTTTTATCACATTCACCCGGAACAGCAGGCGGACGGCTCATACCGCGTTTCGCACGTTTTCCCGAACGGCGGCGACTATAAACTTTACGCCGATTTCACGCCGAAAGAATCCACGCAGATAGTCGAGCGGATTGATGTTAAAGTGAGCGGCGCGGAACGCGAGCGCGTTGCGCTCGTTCCCGACCATAAACTCGAAAAAACGGTTGACGGGCTTCGAGTCGTGATGAAGCCGAGCGCGGAAATTAAAGCCGGGCAGGAATTGATGCTCGATTTTCAAGCCTTCGACGCAAAGACAAACAAACCCGCGACCGATTTGCAAAATTATTTAGGCGAACTCGCGCACTTCGTTATCATCAGCGAGGATATGAAGGATTTCGTTCACGCGCATCCGATGTCGAAAGGTGAACACGATGAAATGAACGGAATGAAGATGGGCGATGAAAAATCCGACAATCACGCGGACGACGGTCATAAACATTCGACAATGGAAGGCACGACTACAAAACCGAGCGAGTCGGAAGTTTCGGCGCATACGGCATTTCCTCGTGCAGGTTTGTATAAGCTCTGGGCGCAATTCCAGCGCGGCGGCAAAGTGATTAATGTCCCGTTCATTGTGCGCGTGCCGGAAAGCGGCGACCAACCGAAAGCTGCAAACAATGATTCGGTTCCGTCTGATGCAATTAAAATTACGGTTAGTAAAAACGGCTATGAGCCTTCTGAAATAAAAGTTGAAAAAGGCAAACCCGTTAAAATCGCTTTTACCCGCGCGGACGCGGAAAATTGCGGCGGCGAAGTTGTCTTTTCCAAATTTAACATCACGAAAAAGCTGCCTGTCGGCGAAACCGTATTGGTTGAATTTACGCCGACTGAAGCAGGCGAAATCGGTTTTGCCTGCGGTATGGGAATGATGAAAGGAAAGGTTTTAGTTCGGTAAAAAATTAAAAAACAGGAGAAATTATAAAAATGAAAAAAGAATTTTATTAGGTTTGAGTTTAACTGCGATGCTCTCGGTTTTCGGTGCGGCTTGCCAGCAAACGGCAACGGTTAACACGAATTCGGCGGTGATGAATCAGAACTCGATGAATCACAATTCGATGATGATGAACGGAATTTCGATGAACGCAATTCGGCGATGAATCACGACTCGATGATGAACTCGAATCACGATATGTCGAAAATGTCGGATATGAAATCTTCGCCGAATGCGGCATCTGCGCCGTATGATTTGCAGTTTCTCGACACGATGACGCATCACCATCAGGGCGCGGTTGATATGGCGAAAATGGTTTTGACGAAATCGAACAACGAGGAATTAAAGAAATCCGCCCAGAAAATTATTGACGACCAAACACGGGAAGTCGCCTCGATGAAAGATTGGCGCGAGAAATGGTATGCGGGAAAACCCGCCGCGATGAATATGGAAATGCCCGGAATGATGGACTCGATGAAAATGATGATGTCGGGCGACGAGATGAAAAAGATGGAAGCGATGAACGGCAAAGATTTCGACGTTCATTTTCTCGATATGATGACTCCGCATCACGCGGGCGCAATCACTATGTCAAAAGCAGCCTTGCAGAAGGCGGAACACCCGGAAATCAAGACGCTGGCGCAGAACATTATCAAAGCCCAAGAAACCGAAATCAAACAAATGGCTGCCTGGAAAGCGAAGTGGTCGAAGTAAAAATTTCGCTTTTGTTTTGAAACGAAAAACAATGGAAACGGCGCAGGAATTAACAAGTGAAAATACGACCCGAACAGATTGCTAATCTCTGCGCCGTTTCCAACCGGCAACAAAAGTGTAAGAAGCGATAATAAATGTTAAACGCAATTATTAAATGGTCTTTGCAAAATCGCCTGATTGTCGTGGCGTTTGCCGCCCTCTTGCTAGTTTGGGGAACTTATGTCGCGCTGAATCTGCCGGTTGACGTTTTGCCAGACCTTAATAAACCGACCATCACGATTTTGACTGAAGCAGGCGGTCTCGCGCCTGAAGAAGTCGAAACGCTCGTTTCGTTTCCGATTGAAACGGCGATGAATGGCGTTCCCGGTGTGTCGCGCGTACGCTCGCAAAGCGGCATCGGATTGTCGGTGATTTACGTCGAATTTGATTGGGGAACGGATGTTTATCGCAACCGCCAGCTTGTCACCGAAAAATTACAGCAGGCGGGTGAAAGTCTGCCGCCTGGAGTCGCGCCGACACTTGCGCCGATTTCCTCGATTATGGGCGAGATTATGCTTGTTTCCGTCCAATCAAAATCGGGCAAAACAAATCCTTTGGACGTTCGCACGCTCGCCGATTGGACAATTAGACCGCGCCTTTTAACGATTGCGGGTGTGGCGCAAGTCATTAACATCGGCGGCGGTGTCAAGCAGTATCAAGTTCTTGTAACGCCGGAAAAATTAAAGCAATTCGGCGTAACCGTCGAGCAAGTAACCGCCGCGCTGGAGAAATCGAACAGCAATTCGACGGGCGGTTTCGTGGATGCGCAATCGCAGGAATATCTGGTTAGAAATTTGGGGCGTTTTTATTCGGTTGATGAACTAAAAAACACGGTTGTCGCCTACCGCAATAACACGGCGGTCAAGGTCGGCGACGTGGCAAACGTCGAGTTCGGCGCACGCATCAAGCGCGGCGACGCAGGTTCAAACGGAAAGCCCGCCGTAATAATGTCAATCCAAAAACAGCCGGGCGCGTCAACGCTTAAACTCACGCAAAAGGTTGACGACGCGCTCAAAGAATTACAGGCGAGTTTGCCGGAAGACGTGGAAATTAACGCCAATCTTTTCCGGCAGGCTAATTTCATTGACTCTTCGATTTCCAACGTCGAAGAAGCATTGCGCGATGGCGGAATTCTTGTCGTCATTGTGTTATTTCTGTTTCTATTAAATTTCCGCACGACATTTATTACACTGACGGCGATTCCGCTTTCTTTCGTTGTCACGTTCCTGATTTTCAAAGCGTTTGACATTTCAATCAACACGATGACCTTGGGCGGAATGGCGGTCGCCATCGGCGAACTCGTGGACGACGCGATTGTGGACATCGAAAACATATTTCGCCGCCTGCGTGAAAACCGGAAAGCGGAAACCCCGCGCCCCGCGCTCGAAGTCATTTATCACGCATCGTTAGAAATCCGCTCGTCAATCGTGTTCGCAACAATTATCGTTGCGCTTGTCTTTATTCCGCTTTTCGCGCTCTCCGGCGTGGAAGGCAGACTGCTCGCGCCGCTTGGCTTGGCGTATATTACCGCGCTTGTCGCTTCGCTTTTTGTCAGTTTGACGGTTACGCCGGTTTTAGCTTCTTACTTGTTGCCGACAATGAAGGCGATGCACGAAGAAAAGGACGGTTTTCTAGTGCGCTTTCTAAAAAAATGGGACGAGAAATTGTTGCATCGCACGATTCATCATCCGTGGCTAGTTATCGGCGGAGCAAGCCTTTTATTTTTAATCGCCATTTCCACGCTGCCATTTGTCGGCACGTCTTTTCTACCTGAATTTAATGAAGGAACGCTGACGATTAACGTGCAGGCGCAGCCCGGAACATCTTTGACGGAATCGAACCGTATCGGGCAAATCGCCGAAAAACTTCTCTTGGAAGTGCCGGAAGTCATCTCGACCGGCAGACGCACGGGACGCGCCGAATTAGATGAACACGCCGAGGGCGTTCACTACACGGAAATTGACGTTGACCTTAAAAAAGACGGCGCACGCGAACGTGAGGAAATTTTGAACGATATCCGGGAAAAACTTTCCGTAATTCCGGGAGTCACGACGAATGTCGGGCAACCGATTTCGCACCGCATTGACCATCTTCAGTCGGGCGTGCGTGCGCAGATTGCCGTCAAACTTTTCGGCGACGATTTGAGCATTTTGCGCTCGAAGGCGGAAGAAATTCGCAATGTTATGAGCGGTGTTGAAGGCGCAACCGACGTTTCGATTGAAAAGCAGGTCTTGATTCCGCAAATTCGCTTTAATGTTGACCGCGAACGCGCGGCGCAATATGGCTTGAACGCCGGAGAGATTACCGAAACTCTGGAAACGGCTTTGAACGGCAAAAAGGTTTCCGAAGCCGTCGAAGGTCAACGCCGTTTCGATGTCGTCATTCGTTTTGCTGACGAAGCCAGAAACAATATCGACGCTCTCAAAAACATCACGGTTGACACGCCGCAGGGAACGCAGATTCCGGTTTCGGCGGTAGCGACGATTGAAAATTTGCCGGGTCCGAATCAGGTTCTGCGCGAAAACACGAAACGCCGAATCGTCGTTCAATCGAATGTGGCGGGGCGCGATTTAGGTTCGGTAGTCGGCGATATGCGCGAACGGATTGCCGCACAAGTTAAATTACCTGAAGGCCATTTCGTCGAATACGGCGGACAGTTCGAGGCACAGCAAGCGGCAACTAAAACGCTTTCGATTTTAACCGCTTTCTCGCTTGTCGCCATTTTCTTTATTTTACTCAAGGCCCTCGGCGATTGGCACTCCGCCCTGCAAGTGATGATAAACATTCCGCTCGCTTTAATTGGCGCGATTGCCGCGCTGCTTTTAACCGGCGGCGTATTTTCGATTGCTACTTTGGTCGGTTTTATTTCGCTTGTCGGCATCACGTCGCGCAACGGAATTATGATGATTTCGCATTATCTTCATTTAATCCGCGAGGAAGGTGAAGATTTCAACGAGCAGATGGTCATTCGCGGCTCACTCGAAAGATTAGTGCCGGTGCTGATGACTGCGCTGACTGCCGGGTTATCACTTGTTCCGTTAGCGATTGCCGCCGGAGAGCCGGGCAAGGAGATTCTGCACCCGCTCGCGGTTGTTGTTTTGGGCGGAATCCTGACTTCGACCTTGCTTGACCAAATCGTTACGCCCGCCGTGTTTTTCAAATTCGGCAAACACGCCGCCGCTAAAATCATCAATGAGCGTGAAGGACGCGCCAGCGGCAAAAGCGAATGGGGCGAAGTGGAAACAGAAATGCCGCGTGAATCGGACGCGCCGCCGTTTTCCGAAAGAATTCCGAGTCCGGCAGCCGGAAGTTGAAATTACTAATGAGTTTTTTTAACCGAATTATAAGTTGATTGGCAGATGAATCTGACAAGCACGATGGACATTATTTTGTGGATATGGTTTGCGCTGTCTGCCGTTTCGGTAGCTTACGTCGCCTGGGATTTATTCACGCGCACGCCGGAGATGAAAGTAATGAAGTGGGGCTGGATTTTAGTCACGCTTTACACCGGCATTTTCGGATTAATCGTCTATTGGTTTTCGTGCCGCGAACCCGCGCCTTACACGCACGAAAAATTCATCGCGCCGCTTTGGAAACAAGCCGTCGGCTCGACGATTCATTGTATGGCGGGCGACGCAACGGGAATCATAGTCGCGGCGGCGATTACCAGTCTTTTAGGTTTGCCGATGGGCGTTGATGCGGTTATCGAATACTTCGCGGGCTTTGCTTTTGGGCTTTTTATCTTTCAAGCGTTGTTTATGAAAGATATGCTCGGCGGAAACTATTGGCAGGCGGTCAAAAGCACCGTTCTTCCCGAGTGGCTTTCGATGAACGCGGTAATGGCTGGGATGATTCCGACGATGATTATTCTGATGACGCGCGATATGCAGGCGATGGAGCCGACGAGCCTAAAGTTCTGGGGAATTATGTCGCTGGCAACGCTCATCGGCTCGATTCCGGCGTATCCGATTAATGTCTGGCTCGTCTATAAGGGTTTGAAACACGGAATGGGGACGGAACGCGCTCTCGGCAAAGGCGGCGCGAAAATTGAAACGGAACGACAAATTTCGCGGGGAAACGAGTCGGATGAAATGGAAACAATGCCGAAAACGCACCACTCCGCGATGCCCGACACAAAGAAAAATGCAACTGCCGCCGTTGCTCCTTCGCACGAGATGAGCGCGATGGGCGGAATGAAAATGGGCGGCGGCAACAATGTCCCAATTTCCAGCAAAATTATTGTTACGCTCATCACGATTGCAATGCTCACCGGTGGCTTCTGGCTGGCAGCGCGTTACGGCGATTTATCAATGCGGGCGGGCGAGATGAATCACGAAACGCCGATGCCGAATATACAAATGAATCATTAAGAACATTTTGATTGCGGTGGCACTTGACCTGTCCGCTGCACACAAGTTTTAGAATTTTAGTAAGGAGGTTTTCAAATGGATAAGCAACTGGATGCGGTTTGCGGTATGCAAATCGAAAAAGCGGATGCCGCCGGGCAATCCGGTTTTGAGGGACGAACCTATTATTTTTGTTCGTCCGCGTTTAAAGAACAATTTGACGCGAATCCGACGCGGTTTATTGACAAATCGGAAAATCAAAAAACGGGAGAATCAACCAGTGATTAAAAAAATCATTTTCGTTTTCGTAACTTTTGTCGTCGCGGGCGTTTTAAGTTCAAATTTCTATCCGAATGTTTCGGCGCAAATGTCGGAAGAAAAAGCCGTCGTTGAGGTTTTGCGGCAAAATGCAACGGCTTTCGCCAAAAACGATCTGGCGACACTCGATAAAGTCTGGGCAAATGATGAAGCCGTGACGGTTTTTGAGAACGGTCACGCCAACTACGGCTGGTCGGATTATCGCAACAATCACCTTGCGCCGGAAATGAAAGAAATTAAAAACACGAAATATGCTTTGTCCGACATAAAAGTAAAAATTGATAGCAAGACGGCTTGGGCGACATTCAAATACACGATTTCCGGCGACGCGGACGGAAAACATTTTGACGGCGGCGGGCTGGGAACGGCGATTTTAGAAAAACGCGGTGGACGCTGGCAAATCGTTCATTGGCATTCGAGCGCGCCGCGCCGTGCGCCATCTCCGTCGCCTACGCCGAAGAAATGAGTTTTTATCTCTTTGGTATCGAAACATTTAGTAATCTCTTAAATCACATTAGTCGCCTTCTGAATGAGAAATTTACAATCCGCTCGAACTTTTCTCAAATAGTGTAAAAACGCACGATTTGGAATCAAAGATCTTTGACAACTTCATTTCTATTTCAGCCGTTAAAAGAGTTTTGGTCTTAATTATTAGCTGGCACAGTGGTTGCAAAATTCCAGATTCAGGCAGATAAAACGAAAATTAAAGCAATTTTCACAAACGTGATTTTACCTGCCAGTCCATTTCGGACAAAGATTGTCTTTTGGGCAAGCTAAACTAAATTATGGAGGTTATATTATGAATTCTGGAATCAATTTTCTAAAACGCGCATTCGGTGTCGGAGTTTTTGGGGTTGCGCTATTCTTTTCCGCGAGCATAACTGCAAATGCGCAATATCGTGATAACGATTCGTATTACGGTCGGCAAAACAATGGCTACTACAATCAGAATCGGCGCACCGATAAACACCATCAGAAGCATGAAAAACAGGAACTTAAGCATCATCAACGCCACGAGCGCGAAGAGTACGGTAATTCACGAGAACTGCGCCGCCATCAAGAACAGGAACGACGACAAGTCAAACGACATAATCGGAATGAACGCAACGATAGATACTACAACAACCGTCGCAGAAACAATGATGACGACGATGACCATGACCACTAAAATTAATGACGACTAGAATTACCTGATTTTATCTTGGGCAAATTAACGGCGAGCAAGAACGAATAAACTATTTCGTTCTTGCTCGCTTTTTTATTTCCCCCTTTTTAAGTTTGATAACAAAAGAAATTAAATTTAGGCTTGACTGTGTATTCGACTACAAGGCTTATAATCTTTTTGTAGCTCGAAAACAGCTACAAAATTAAAAAGAGGAGCGGCGAATTTACCTTCGCCTACGGAATGAATATGTTGTGCGCAAAATTAATTGTCGAGCCAAATAATGCTTAAACCGAGGAGATGAAATGAGATATAAATTAACATTAGCTTTAATTACAAATTTGCTGGTTTTAATGCTTGCAATGGAATTTTCTGGGCAAACTCAAAAATCAAAAACGCATCACGGCTATAAAGATAAATCACGCCAACATCAATCAACACAAACAAGTTTCGCCGGAGATTACAAAGGTCTGGTAAAAAAATTACGTGCCGGAGGAGCAAGGGTTAAGCGAAGCGAGAAGGTTTCACAACCGTTTTTCTCTGTCGAGGGACGAATTTTGGTTATCAACGGCGAGCAAGTGCAAATTTTCGAGTATAAGAAAACACAAACTGCCGACACGGAAGTCAATCGTGTCAGCGCAAGCGGTTCGCCCGTTGATACAACAATGGTAACTTGGGTCGCGCCGCCGCATTTTTATCATAATGGCAAACTAATAGTTCTCTATATCGGTGAAAATTCAGGTGTCATCAAAGCGTTGGAAAATGCGCTCGGGCGACAATTCGCGGGCAAATGAGTTTCAGTTGAATTTACTTCGGCTGAAACGAGCAAGTTTAATTTTGTTTGCACAATGAATATGCTGCACGACAAGTTGATTATGCAGACAGACGGATGATTTGAAAGTAAGAAAAAAATGCCTGATAAATATATTCCGGCTTTGAGTTATGATTGGCTAACCGCTGTTTACGACCCAGTGGTTCGGTTGACGACGCGGGAAATCGCTTTCAAAAAGGCTTTGGTTGAACAAGTGCGAATCGTGCCATTCAATCGCGTTTTAGACTTGGCTTGCGGCACGGGGACACTCGCCGTTTTAATCAAAAAGAAACATCCGCAAACTCGAATGTCAGGAATTGACGGCGATGCGAAAATCTTGGCGATTGCCCGTAGAAAAGCTGCTAAAGAAGCTGTTAAAATCGAATTTGATGAGGGAATGTCGTTTGCGCTGCCTTACGCCGACGAATCGTTTGACCGTGTGGTTTCGAGTTTGTTTTTTCATCACCTTACGCGAGAAAATAAATTGAAAACATTGCGCGAAGTTTTTCGCGTTCTGAAACGAGGAGGAGAATTGCACATCGCCGATTGGGGCTTGCCCGCAAACTTTTTGATGCGAATCGCTTCCTGCGCAATTGAACTGCTTGACGGCGCGGAAACCACGTCGGACAATTTCAAAGGTCTTTTACCGTCATTTGTCGCCGAAGCGAGGTTTCGAGAAACGGAAGAAGTTCGGCATTTCGACAGTTTATTCGGCACGATACGTCTTCTGAAAGCGAAAAAATAAGGAGAGTAATTTAATGAAAAGAAAATTTATGCTCGGTCTTAGTTTAGGCTTGGCTTTGATTCTGCCCGTATTTGCACACGATTTGTTTTTGAAAATGGATGGCTTTTTCGTTGGCGTAAATGAAAAAGTTTCCGTCAAAATTTTGAACGGTTCGTTTCAAGCGAGTGAGGGCGCGGTGACGTTTGCACGTCTGCAAGATGTGAGTGTCCTCTCGCCTTCGGGGAAACGCACGAACCCAAAAGAAACGGATTTTACCAAAGAAGACAAAACCTCTTTCTTGAATTTGCAGCCGGCGGAAGCGGGCAATTATGTCGTCGGACTCTCGACGATGCCGCGCGAGATTGATTTGAAAGCGAAGGATTTTAACGAGTATCTGACTGAAGATGGCATTCCCGATATGCTTGCCGAACGAAAGCGCAAAAAAGAATTGACGAAAGATGTGCGCGAGCGATATTCAAAGCACGTCAAAACGATTTTCCAAGCGGGCGACAAACAAACCGGTAATTACAAAACCGCGCTCGGTTATCCGGTTGAAATCGTTCCTCAAACGAATCCATATGCCTTGAAAACTGGCGACACATTCGAGTTTCTATGTTTGAAAGACGGCAAGGCTTTGGCGAATCAATTCGTGATGACCGGACGCGACGAAGACGGCAAACTCGTTACGGGCGAAAACATCCGCACCGATAAAAAAGGCATTGCCAAAATTAAATTGGTTGGCGCGGGCAAATGGTATGTGAAATTTATTCAAATGACCCCACTCAAAGACGCGAAAATAAATTACGAATCGAAATGGGCAACGCTCACTTTTGAGATAAAATAACTTTCGGCGTGAACCAACCAAACCAAAAAATTCTAATTGCTGACGACGATGATTCTCTGCGCCGTGTACTTGAATTTCAATTACAGGAAGCCGGTTACGAAGTTTTGACGGCGGAAAACGGGACGCAGGCGTTGGAAATTTTTTCGTCTGAAGATGTTGATTGTTTGATAACCGATTGGCGAATGCCGCAGATGTCGGGTGCAGAACTTCTGAAACGCGCCGGAGCGATAAACAGCGAAACGCCGATTATCGTCATCACGGCTTTCGGCGATGTAGAGACGGCAGTCGAAGCGATGAGCGGCGGCGCATTTGATTTCATCACTAAACCGTTTAATCGTCAAGCGATTCTATTAATCGTTGAGAAGGCTCTTAAATATGGCGCAGCTTTAGCGGAGAATCGCCGCCTGCGCCGCATCGCTCACGAAGATTTCAGGCTCGAATCAGTTGTCGGAAATTCCGAAAAAATGCGTCAGGTTTTCTCATTGGTCGAGCGCGTCGCCCAAACCGACGTTACGGTTTTGATCGAAGGCGAAAGCGGCACGGGCAAAGAACTGATTGCCAAAGGAATTCATTTTTCCAGCTCACGCAAAGATAAATCATTCGTGGCGATAAATTGCGCTGCGATACCGGAAACGCTCATCGAAGCTGAACTTTTCGGTTATAAAAAAGGCGCGTTCACAGGGGCGACTCAAGAATCAAAAGGAAAATTCGAGGAAGCAAACGGCGGCACTTTATTTTTAGACGAAATCAGCGCAATGCCACTTGCATTGCAAACTAGGCTTTTGCGCGTTTTGCAGGAACAGGAAATCACGCGCCTCGGTGAAAACACTACGCGCAAAATCAATGTCCGAATCATTGCCGCGTCGAACGAGAATTTAACCGATTTGATAAAACAAAATGAATTCAGGGAAGATTTGTATTATCGTCTGGCAGTCGTTCCAATCAAACTTCCGCCCCTGCGCGAGCGGCGCGAAGACATTCCGCTTTTGGTCGAACATTTCCTCAAAAAATCCGCTTCTAAACACGACATCAAACCTTTGAGAATCGAACGCGAAGTTTTCCAGAAATTTTTCAATTACGTTTGGATGGGAAACGTCCGCGAATTGGAGAACGTCGTCGAAAGAATGGTCGTGCTGGCTGGCGACGAAACTTTAACTTTAGAAGATATTCCTGAAAACATTAAGAATCCGTCGGATAATTTCGGAAATCTCTGGTTTTCGCTTCCCGTCGAGCCGATAAATTTAGAAACGGTCGAGGCGGAAATTATCCGCGAGGCGTTAAATCGTTTCGACAGCAACCAATCGCAAACGGCGCGTTATTTGGGTATCACGCGCAGCGCGCTAATCTACCGAATGCAGAAATATGGCTTGGAATAATGACAAATTGAAGGAAAACAAGCCGGAAACCGCCGAATCATTTTTTGCCGATTCGCCGCGCTTCCGCTTTTTCGTTTCGGTCATCCTCGCCGTTTCAATTGTTCTTGTCACAATTCTTCATTTTCTCACGCCGCTCGACCAGATCGTCTGGCACGAAATCTACCAGCGGCTTTATTATATCCCGATTATCGCGGCGGCACTTCTTTTCGGTCTGCGCGGCGGGGTGATGGCTTCGGTTTTCACAACGCTCGTTTATGCGCCGCACATTTATCTACACTGGCAGCACGGGCATTTTGATTACTCAATAAATCAATACGCTGAAATCGTGATTTTTAATCTTGTCGGCGGAATCATGGGCGCGTTAGGAGACAGATTAAAGCAAGCCCGAACACGCGCCGAGCGCAATGCTGCTGAACGCCAGAAGGCATACGATGAGCTACAGAAAACTTTCGAGCAGCTTCTGCAAGCCGAAAAACTGTCTTCTTTAGGCGAACTTTCCGCCGGAATCGTTCACGAAGTCCGCAACCCGCTCGGTTCAATCAAAGGCGCGGTCGAAATTCTCGAAGACGAATTAAAGCCTGACAGCCCGCGCCGCGAATTTGCCGCGCTGGCGAAAAAGGAAATCGAAAGGCTGGATAAATTAGTCGGCGAATTTCTGCGCTTCGCGCGTCCTTCGCAGTTAAATGTTGTGCCGATTGATTTGAACAAAACGGTCGAATCGGTCGCCGCGCTCGTCGAAAATCAGGCGGCGGCGCAAAACGTCTTTATCGAAAAAGAATTTGCTGACAGTTTGCCGGCAGTTTTAGCCGACTCCGAACAAATCAAACAAGTACTGCTGAATTTATCAATCAACTCGCTGCAAGCGATGTCGCGCGGCGGAAAAATCACATTTCGCACGTTTCAAGCCGGAGAAAACTGCGCGTTCGAAATCGAAGACGAAGGCGGCGGGATTGATGAAGAATTGTTGCCGAAAATCTTCGACCCGTTTTTCACCACCAAAGAAAAAGGTGTCGGACTCGGACTCTCGATTGCCCACAAAATTGCCGCCCAGCACAAAGGAAGTCTTAAAGCCGGGAGCCGCGAACGAAACGCTATCTTCCGCCTCGAACTCCCGCACGTCGCCGACGTATCCTAAACATCGAGCTTTTACGAAACGGAGAAAACTTCACTTTAATGCAAACTTTAGATTCGACCGATTAAACAGCTAATATTCGCTTGTTCATTTAATAGACTTCGGTATTAGATTGTATGCTTTTTGTCTCGCGCAGAATAAAGCAGTTGAAGAAAATCAAACGATTTATGCTTTCAAACAAGACTTATTTCGTCGGCAGATACCAACTCAAGAACAATTTGCGCAATGCTTTACAGCTATTGCATAATATCAGTGAAAATAAAATCGTTTGAGCCGGGCGATGCGCCAAGGTTGGTTACGGCAAATCTTTGATGTTTAAGTTCGCAAGTTTACGTGAGCGAAATGCTTTCTCGTTTGACCGCGAGCTTTTCGATTAAATTCTCTTTAACTTCATAGCCGATGCCGGGATTTACCGGCGCGCGGATTGTCCCCTCAGGACTGACAACGACGGGCGGCTCGATAATGTCTTCTTCCCAATAGCGTGCCGAAGCCGACACATCTCCGGGCAATGTAAAACCGGAAAGCGTCGAGAGCGCGATATTGTGTGCGCGACCGATTCCCGCTTCTAACATCCCGCCGCACCACACGGGTATATCGTGCGCTTGCGCGAACAATTGAATGGCGCGCGATTCACTGAATCCGCCGACGCGACCGAGTTTGATATTGATGATGCGGCACGCGCCTAGTTCCTGGGCGTGGCGTGCGTTTGTCAAACTCACGATTGATTCATCGAGACAAATCGGCGTTTTGATTTCGCGCTGTAATTTGGCGTGGTCAACCAGGTCGCCGGGCGCGAGCGGCTGTTCGATCATCAGCAAATCGTATTCATCGAGTTGTTTGAACAACGGCGCGTCCGTCTCGTAGTGATAAGCGGAATTGGCATCAACCGAGAGCGTGATTGACGGAAATTTTTGGCGCACGGCTTTGACCAACTGCACATCTTTACACGGTTTGATTTTGAGTTTGATGCGTTGGTAGCCGCTCTCGACTTCGCGCGCGACTTTTTCTAGCAGCGCGTCCGTCGTTTCCTGCAAGCCGATTGAAACTCCGCACGCGATTTTTTCTCTTGTGCCGCCGATGTGTTTCCACAAAGGCTTTTGCAGCAGTTTCGCTTCCAAATCCCACACGGCGGCTTCGACGCCCGCCTTCGCCATTCGATTATCACGAATGGGAGCGAGCGTTTCATCCACTTGCGCCGCCCGCTCGATGCGCGCTGCCGATAAAAGCGGCGCGATATACTTAGTCATCATCAACCACGCTGTATCAATCGTTTCATGATTGTAGAATGGATTTTCCATTGCGACACATTCGCCGTAACCACTGGCTCCGTTTTTGTCGAATACTTTGACGATTAAAATGCGTCGCCCGGTCGTGCGTCCGAAGCTGGTTTCAAACGGATATTTGAGCGGCAGCTCGATCTCTTTTAATTCAATTTTTTCTAATTGCAGCTTCATCGCGTTATAATCCTGACGATTCGGTTAATTAGGCATTTTCAATAATTCGAGCTGAAAGACAACAAATGCCCCGCAAAAACGAACCAAAGAAAGCCGAGACACGCCAGCGCAAAAATTGTCGCTTGAAGTTTCCCCCAAATTCGGTATCGCTTGCTCATCCAAGCCTGGACGGCGTTATAAAAAACTACCAGCGTTCCGATCGCTCCGAGAACGCCGATCATTTGAATCAGCCAAATCCAAATATTCCGGCTATCACTGAGCAATTCAAAATGTCCCGCCGACGCATAGGTGACAAAACTGAGCAGAGCCGCGATAAAAATCAGGTTAAACGCAAAAACGATTCGCACGGCTAAACGCAATCGTCATTCCCACTTGGTTAGCTCCAACTTGCTTCCGTAATGTCTTCTGACCAGCCACGCGACGAACCATAAAACAAGCGTGAGCAGCATAATCAATAGCGAAATTCCGACAACCGGCAAGAGAATTTTGCCGTTTTCCCGAAATCCGACGCGCTGGAAAACCATAAACGGATAAGGCACAATCAACTGCATCCGCCCGTTTTGGTCCGGCTTGAAAATCAAAGAGTCCTGTCCGCGAACATCACGAAACGTCAGCGGGGCGACTTCGCGCCATCGTTTGGGCTTGCCGTTTGGTTCGGTCAGCGCGTCAACCGCAATCGTTCCGTCTTCGTTCGCCGAAACGCTGGCTTCGCCCAGCACGACTAATAACTTGAACAACGACGATTCGAACCGGCGACTAATCATATAAGTGCCGCTGACGGCGTTGGCATCATCCTTCGCGCTGTCGAGCGTCGGCGCGTCAAAGGGCGTTTCAGGAAAGTAACGGTCGAGAAACGCTTCCCAGAGAATTGTGCGCGGCGAAATTTGTCCTCTGCCCGCGCTGTTATACGAGATGAAAAATCCGATGCCCGCGTCGGGAATCAAGTGCAAATCGCTGTGGAATTGAACGGTATCTCCGGCGTGTCCGATGATGCGTCGTCCGTTGCGCGATTCTTCATAAAAGCCGTAAGCCATCGCGTTTGCCGCCGGGTCTAAGGCAAACAGACGGCTGTGCATCAGCCGCGCCGTTTCCGGTCGCAGTATTCGCGCCTCGCCTAATTGTCCTTCTTGCAGATGCGCCAGCATAAATTTGGACATATCGGCGGCGGAGCTGGTCAGACTTCCGGCGGGAAAGAGGCTGATTGATTCAAACTCCTGCGCTTCGTCCGATGCCAGCATGTAACCGTTTGACATCAACGGAGCGAGTTCCGGCGGGAGCGGTTGGACGAAAGTTTAACGAGTCATTCCGAGCGGTTTGAAAATATGTTGTTCGACATATTCTGTAAAGGGCTGTCCCGACACGCGCTCGACGATGTATCCCGCCAGAGTCGTCGCGTAATTTGAATAAGCCGGAGTCGTCCCCGACGGAAATATACGTTTCGGGAGGTGCGTTTTGACGTATTCTCCGAGATTGGGATTAGTCTTACCGGCAGCGAAAAAATCTTTCAACTGCTCCTCGAATCCGGCAGTGTGCGTCAAAATGTTTTTCAGCGTGATCGGCTGTCCGAAGGCTTCCGGTATTTTGAAATCGAGGTATTCGTTCACGTCGCGGTCAAGGTCGAGTTTGCCCTGTTCAGCTAACTGCATCACCGCCGTCCAGGTGAAAAGTTTAGAAACCGAGCCGGGGCGGAACAATGTTTCTTCCGCCGAAACGGGCTTTTTATTCTTAACGTCGGCGTAACCGTAGCCTTTCGCAAAAAGAATTTTTCCGTCTTTGACAATGGCGACAGTCGCGCCCGCAATATCTTGCTGCTCAAGTTGAAGCGGCACAATTCCATCGAGAAAAGCCTCGACATCTGAAGCCGTCAACTCGTGAACGCCTGAAGGAACGCTGCTTGAAGTTATTTGCTTATCCGCTTCCTTGGTCGGGAGAGTCGGTATGAGCGGAACTTGTCCGCCCGCGAGCGATGAAAGTATAAAGCCGAGCATTATCAAAGCCGTGAATTTTCTCATAGATTTCGTCTCCTGCATTTTTATGGTTTGATGCCTGCTTATCGCTTGTTCATTTAATCTTTTGAGCAGGCATTTCGTGCCATACGGTTAAATGCTAATTTCAAACGACTCGATTACGCATATTCTTTACTTATTTGCGGTTTCGGATTTTTTCTCAGGAGCGCGTGTGAATTCGCCGATATTTTCGACATTCATCACTTCGACCTTGCCTTGACGGTTGAGTCTGAAACTGACGAATGCCTTGCCCTGCTGTTGGTCGCGCCACGTAAGGCGGAAAACGTCGTAGTGCCAGTGTTCCAGATCGCCCGTGTAATTCGGTCCGAATTGCAGTTTCAACTTACCGTTTTCAAAGACGATTTTTGCGTCGCCATACATCTCGTCTTGGTAATCGCCCGCGTATTTTTCCAACGCCAGCGACGGCGAAGTTCCTTTGACTCTTTCGGCTTCCATCTTCGCGTTGGCTGCTTTGGCTTGCTCTTGCTGAGTTTTCACTGTCTTCAACATTTCCGCGCTCCAGTCGCGCTGCTGTGCGCCGAGATAAGCGTCGAAAATGCGGTATGACAAAGGCACGGAAAGGATTGTCCCGCTCAAATTCGTCAAAATCACCACGCCCATTTTTTCCTCCGGCATCATCGCCACGAGCGCGCGCATTCCGTCAATCGAGCCGCCGTGTTCGACGAGCTTGCGCCCGCGATAGTCACTCAAAAACCAGCCCATTCCGTAATTTAAAAAATGCGCCTCCGGGTAAAGTCTTTCCATCGCGCCTTCGAGCCGGATGATGGTCTGCGGCGTGTGCATCTCTTTGACTGCGGCGGGACTAATCAATTGTTTTCCCTGATACATTCCGCTGCCGAGTTGAAGGCGCACCCACTGCTCCATATCAACGACGTTCGAGTTAATCGAGCCGGCGGGACCAATGTTGTCAATGTTGCGGTAAGGAATCGGCACTACCTTGTCGTCAAATTTCGAGTGCGGCGCGGCGACATCGTTTGAACCGGCGAGCGTTTTGATGCTCGTGCCGGTCGCCGTCATTCCGAGCGGAACGAAAATTCGCTCGCGCAGGAAATCGTCCCATTCCTTGCCCGTAACCGTTGGAACGATTTGTCCGGCGGCGAGATACATTACATTTTGATAGCCGAAACGCGAGCGCATACTTGACGACGGTTTTAAATACCTGATGCGGCGCAAAATCTCGCTGCGGTCGTAAGACGAGGCATACCAGAGTAAGTCGCCGCGTTCGAGTCCGACGCGATGGCTCAACAAATCGCGGACAGTCAACTCGCGTGTCGCGTAAGGGTCATAGAGTTGAAAGCCCGGCAGATATTTTGTCGCCGGGTCGTACCATTTGAGTTTCCCTTCGTCAACGAGCATCGCAATCGCCGCGGCGGTGAACGCCTTCGACGACGACCCGATGGCGAACATCGTGCGCTCGTCCACGGGCGACGGCTTGCCGAGTTCGCGCACTCCGTAGCCTTTGGCAAAAACAATTTTGTCGTCTTTTACGACGGCAATCGCCACGCCCGGAACGTCCCAATCTTTGATGGCTTTGTTGACATACTCATCAAAACCCTGCAAAGGCGCGTCCTGCGCGGCGGCAAAAACTGAACTGATGAACAACATCAGTATTAAAACAACAAAGCGATTTGCTCGTGATTGAAATTTCATAATAATTCCTCCAAAGATGCGGATTAAAGATTTTTGGGAAATAAATAGTTGAACAAAATTAAAAGCTTTTTATGAAACCACAGATTCGCATAGATGGACACGGATAAAATCAAAAAAATCTGTGTTTATCTGTGCAAATCTGTGGTTTCATTTCTTCGTATTCTTTCGCGGATAGTTTCATATTTCAAGCCATCCAGATTTGTTTCAAAACCCGCGCGAAGTTGCCGCCGAGTATTCCTTGTATATCCGCGTCGCTGTATTTGCGGCGGATAAGACCTTCTGTCAAATCGAACATTCGTTTCGGATGGTTGAGACCTTCGATGTCAATTTTCTCGCGAAAGCCGTAGCTGCCTTTGTAGCTGCACGCAACTTTTTATTCAATTCCGGCGGCATCGCGTCGTAGCCGTAAAGGTCTATGTCGCTGCCGACTCCGAGATGTTCCGCGCCTATTAATTTTCTTACGTGATCGAAATGGTCGAGCGCGTCTTCAATTGTCGTCGGTTCCGTGGCTTTGACAAACATTCGCACGCCCGTAATTCCCATTACGCTTCCGTTTTCGCCAACCTTCTTTATTGCTTCATCGGTTTTTACGCGCGGATGACCGGGGTTGAGCGCACGGCAATTGGAATGCGTAATCAACACGGGTTTTTTAGAAATCTCGAAAGCGTCGAGCGTGGTGCGGTCGCCGCAGTGCGAAACGTCAACCGCCATCCCGACTTTGTTCATCCGTTCGATGATGGCGACGCCGAAATCCGAAATGCCTTCGTCGCGCCGCTCGGTCGAGCCGTTGCCGATCAGATTGCGCGCATTGTAGGTCAACTGCGAAACGCGCTGTCCAAGTCCGCGAAAATAATTAACATCGTCCGCGTTGCGAAACTGCTCCGAATTTTGCACTCCGAGCAGGATGCCCAGCTTGCCCGATTTTTTCACGCGGTCGAGGTCTGCCGCGCTGTCTATCCGCATAAGACGTTCGTCGTGATTGGCGATAAAAGCGTTCCACGAGGCAAAAAATTTGAGCGTAGTTTCGTAAGCGTTCGCTCCGCCTAATCCGACCGCCGGGTGAATGACGTTGATGCCCGAATCTTTGAACGGCTGAAGATCGGCTGCCGTAAAACTTTCGGGGTCAGCCATCCACTTGTCCTGCTTGGCGAAATCGAGCGTCAACACGCTGAGCATATCTATGACGGTAGATTGCTTGACAAGATCAATCGCCCGCGTTGAATACTCGGTGGCAGCGTTCGCAAAAAGCTGAAACCGCCCCAGATTGAGCATCGGCGCGGCGATGACAGCGGCACTCGCGGCAACTGATTTTTTTAGCATTTCGCGGCGCGTTAATGTGTTTTTCTTTTGCATTTCCAATTCGCTCATAACAATCACCAAATCTTCCTTCGTCAAATAAAATTATTTCGACTCGACGCGCCAATAATCCTCGCCGGAGAATTTAAGATGCATCGCTTTGCCGCCCACTACATCGAGAAAAGCTATCCACTCAGGATTTTGCGGTTCATCGGCGAGCCTGAAGGTGTCGGAATCAATTGCCTCAAGCGGCAGCAAACCGTCCATCCGAAGCTTGCCTTTGAGCGGCACGACTCTCAAACTGCCAATCCAGGGGCTGTCGTTTCGGTAATGTCCGACGAATGCGCTCCACTCTTTCGGCAAACTAAAATTTCGCTCGCCCTTGTATTTATCGTTCGCATACCAATCTGCGCCGTACGACACTTCGGTAACCGGCGTATCTTTGCCTTTTTCCCGACTGAAACTAATCAGAAAACGCTCGAAATCCCGATGCGGAATCAAAAAACCACCGCCAGCAGTTGTTTCTAATTGCAGCCGCTTCCCTTTATAAAGCACAAAGAGAGCATTGCCCGCGCTCGTGAATTCGAGCTTTCGCCCGTCGGGAGCGGTGAAAACTCCGGCGTAATCTGCCGCTTTTTCGATTCGGGTGAGCGGATTTGGCGTCGGGCGCGGAGGCATCGGTTGATTAGCGTTGGCGGCGCGCATCGTTTTAAGCGCATACATCGCCACCGGATTCGGGCGATAGCCCTGCATCGCATTAATCGAAGCAAACGCCCCGACGCCTTCGTCTATGTCAACTTGCATTGCCGACATAAACGAAACCATCCCGCCGGTGTGCCGCAAAATTGTATGCCCGTCCAACTGGTCAACGGCGATGCCGTAGCCGTAGCTCGCCGTCGGGCTAAATTCTTCGGCTTTGATATAAGGTTTGGTAAAAAGTTTAAAGCTGTCTTCCGAAAGAACGCGCCTTTTCGCCCCCTTACCGTGGTTTACCAGCATCTTAATGTAAAGTCCCATATCGCCCGCGGTCGAAGCGATGCTGCCCGAACCTTTCTCAAAGATTAGTTGGGGCGCTTCGGCTAATTTTCCGCCGCGCGGATTTGGGCGCTCATCGTGATAAGCCATATAATTTTTTGCCGTCCGGTCGCGAATATCACTATTGATCGTGGGTTCGGTCGCGTTCATCCCAAGCGGCTGGAGAATGCGCCCGCGAATTGACTCGCCGTATGTGCGGTTGTCAAGCTCACTGATAAGGCGTCCCAAAATGTCAAATCCCAGATTGCAGTAGTGAAAATGTTCGCCCGGAGCAAAACCCGTTTTATGTTTCGCCGCCGGGTCAGAGAGGAAAACTGAGACATTGCCGGGCAGCCCGGAAGTATGCGTGAGCAAATGATGGATGGTAATGGGCGCATATTTGGTTTCAATTTTGAGCCACGGCAAATAATCCAAAATCGGCTTGTCTAAATCTAATTTTCCTTCTTCACGAAGCTACAAAACGGCAATCGCCGTGAACGATTTGCTGATTGAGCCAATGTGAAAAAGCTGATTCGGCGCGCCGCGCCGGTTTTGTTCGAGATCGCTTAAACCGTAAGTCATGGTGCGCCGGATTCCCGCTCGATCGCTCAAAACCAGAATCATGCCGGGCGAATTCATCTCGCGCATATATTGCTGGACAAACCCGTCTAAAGCTATGAAGGCATCTTTAAACTTGGTGTCTTCCGCCGCGGGGTGCGTTTCCGCCGCGCGTGTTTCCGTTACAAAAAATCTGCCGGCGGTCAAAGCCATCGTTGCCCGCGCCCCGAGCGACAACAGTTCTCGCCTATTTATCTTCATAGACATAAAAGTTTTCTTAAAAAATCTTTTGGTGAATCGTGACTGCAACTACTGTTTTAATCGCAGTCGCTCAGCTACAAAAACCAAAATGTCGAATCTCGCCGCCGCTCCCTGGCGTTTTACGTAGTTAAACGAAATCATCGAGACTTTTCTTGCGGCTCAGATAATAAGTTGAAATTTGTTGACCGCCTCGACTCCGGCGATGAAAATTTTCTACCAGATAGCCTGACGATAATGCTTTGGTGAACGCCAACCGCGTCACCACGCGCCACGCCGAAGCTAATTCACTACTTTGCCGCTCTAATTTGTTAATATCCGCGGGGATTTCTATCAAAACATACTCGCTGGACAAACCGTCAGTCGAATTATTCAGGCGCGGCGAATTATCTTTTTCGATTTGGACGAGCGGAACCACACTTTCGATTTCCGGCGCAGCATTTTTTATCCCGCCGATTCGTTCGCTCACGCGGCGGCTCGAAAGCCTCCACGTAACCCACAAACGGTCAGTGCCGTTACGATGCAGAAAACTCGCCGCGTCTTCGCCGTAGAAATTTATAATATAACGATCCGAAATCACCCCCAGCTTGTTAAAGTTGAAATAGGCGTTCGGACTCTGCAGCGGGTCAAACGTCCACGTCATCGTATTGATGCCCTGCGCCAGCACGCGCTCGCGCTGCGCCAATTTGAGCTTTTGACCGAGATGATGATTGCGAAAGCCCGGCTTGACGGCAAGCATATGCGAATGATGCGCCGCCCGCCCGTGTTCATAGCCGACAAAGCCATAAACAAAGCCGACTAAGGTTTCACGGTCAAACGCGCCGAGCAAAACGCCGCCCGCCGCCGTTGCCGCAACCAGCTGCGAAAGCGGCACGACATCGAGATCGGGCAGTCCCCACACTTCCTTCTGAAGTTCTTCGACCGCCCGCATCTCCGCCTGCCCGCGAGCGTCGCGGATAACTATGCTGGATGTTTCGGCTGCGGTAGTCGTCGGCATTTATATTTTTTTACTCCTAGCAAATGACGTTTATTGAATCTGCCGACCGGGTCCGTACATAACCTTTCCGGGTTTTGCTCCAGTGTGTTTTCCTTTTTCGATAACGACCTGTCCGTTGACCAACACATAATCGATTCCCGTGGGTGTCTTAAACGGATATTCATAGGTGGCGCCGTCCTGGATTTTGTCGTAATCGAAGATGACGACATCTGCCCAGCAGCCTTCTTTGATCAGTCCGCGCGAAGGCAGACGCATCCGCGTCGCGGGCCAGGATGTCATTTTTCGGATCGCCTCAGACAGTGTCAGAACTTTTTTCTCCCGTACATATTTCGCGATTACGCGTGGAAAATTTCCGTAACCGCGAGGGTGCCCCATACCTGCGGTACTGGGATCGGCCAGTTGGGGCGACGCCGATGCGTCGCTGCCGAAACTTATCCATGGATATTTGATTGCGGTTTCGATGTCCGGTTCGGTCATCAAATAATAAAGCGCCGAAACCCGGCCGCTGCCCTGGAGCATAAGATCAAAAGCAGCGTCAGCCGGTTCCTTGTTCCATTCCTTTGCGATCTGTGTAAGATTCTTGCCTTGAAATCTTTCGTTCTCCTTATTTCCAGCGAAAACAAGGACAATTTGGTCCCAGCCGCCAGCGGCTTCAACAATATTCCACCATCCGGGCGAGCCGGTTTTTATCTCGTTCTTTAGTCGGGCGCGAATCGCAGGATCTTTGAGCCGTTCCATTAGTTTGGCGTTTCCGCCCTCGGACGCCCAGGATGGAATTACGGCGCTTAGCCCTGTACCGCCGGCCGTGTACAGATACATATCCGCCGCAACATCCAGGCCCCGGCTTCGCGCCGCTTCGATCTTTTCGCCCGCCTCGCGCATCAGTTTTCCCCATCCGGGCTGATAAGCCGCCTTAAGATGATAGATCTCGACCGGCAATCCGCCTTTTTCGCCAATAGTTATTGCTTCCTCGATCGATTCGACGAGTTCCTTGCCTTCGCCGCGGATGTGGCTCGCGTAAATGCCGCCGTAGCGTCCGGCGACTTTGGCCATCTCGACGAGTTCCTCGGTTTTTGAATAGCTGGCAGGCGGATAGATCAACGCCGTTGAGATGCCCAGAACTCCGCCCTTCATAGCGGTTTCGACTATGGATCTCATCCGGGAAAGTTCTTCAGGAGTCGGATCGCGGGCATCCTGGCCCAAGACCGCTACACGCGCCTGCGTTTCGCCATAGTACGTGCCGAAGTTCATGCTGATGCCGCTTTTCTCGAGCCCGGTGAAGTATTCAGCGACCTTCTCCGCCGCCACGGGCGTTCCGCCTTCACCACCGATGCCCGTTGTCACGCCCATCAGGAGCTTACTTTCAGCCAGACCGGTTTTCTGCAGAACGTCTCCTGATGCATCGAGCATATCTATCCAGCCGGGCGAAACGTATCTGCCGGTCGCATCTATTTCGCGCTTACCCTTGCCTTCGATCTTGCCGATGCGGACAAAGCGGCCGTCTTTAATAGCAACATCCGCCGCGATCCAGGGATTTCCCGCGCCGTCGAGCACGCGGCCGTTTCGAATGACGATGTCATATAAATTTCCATCCGTTTGTGCCGCGATCGGTGTTACGAGCACGTTCAAAACAAGGAGGCAGACGAGCGTGACGGCAAAGATGCATCGAAGATGATTTTTCATTTATTACCTCCCAAAATATTTTGCGAAACAGTGGCGACTTTCTCGGCGACGGAATATTTTTTCATTAGATCGATCGCCCGGTCGGCTAACTTAAAAAGGTGTGGATGCGCGCGGTTTGCATTGGTCAGGATCGCAAAGCCCAACTTGCGATCCCGATTTCCGAGTAGAAACGCAGTGTAGCCGGAAAGACTCCCGCTGTGCGCAAAATAACGGTCACCGTCTCGTTCCTGCGTCCACCATGTCAATCCGAAGCCGGCGGTTTGATTACCCCAGATTCCTTCGATCCCGCCCTTGAATTGATCGAACTGGCGTGTAAACATCTGGTTCAAAGTATCTTCGCTGATGATTCTCTTGCCTTTGAAAACTCCGCCGTTGAGATTGGTAATTAGCCAGTTGGATTGATCCAAGATCGTGCCGTAAACGATGCCTGCCGGATAAACCGCGGCTCGGATCCGAGTGGCCGGCATCTGACGGCGGGTCTTTTCATCTACAACGTAAGGAACGGACAAACGTTCATCCATATCTGGCGTCGGATCAAAAGCAGTGCTTGTCATCTCAAGCGGTTTGAAAATGTTCTCCTGAATATATTGCCGGTATGGCACGCCGGAAAGTTTCTCGACAAGATAACCAACCAATGTAAACGCAGCGTTTGAGTATTCTACTTTCGTCATCGGCGGTTCATGTACCTTAAGCGATGTACGAAGATACTGTTCGAGCGCGGGCGGTGCCTCGTTACTCCAGACCGGGACCGCTCCGAAATCACCTGTCAGCCCTGAAGTGTGCGTCAATAGATGGCGAAACGTTACCGGATTCTTTGGATCGTCGTTTTGAATCTTAAAATCCAGATACTTACTAATAGGATCATCCAGCTTGAATTTGCCTTTTTCCATTTGCTGAAGAAGGGCAAATGTGGACATCGTCTTAAAGGTTGAACCGATCAGATAGACCGTGTTAGTCGTAGCGGGGGTGCGGGCCCACAGATTCGATTCGCCGTACGATCCCGTCCAGATCACTTTGTCGCCGGAGACCAACGCAATAGTTGCCGAAGGAATGTTTCCTTCGACCATCGCGCGCCGTATCTCGGGTTCGAGATCAGCAGCAACACTTTTTACGTCAATATTTTGCCCGGATAGAGTGACGGAGAAAACGGATAAGACTAATGCCGCGATGATGAGCGATAGCAATGAACGTGCTACCAAGTGCATTTTCTGGGGTTGGCGTTTATTAATCATTCTTTTGAGAAAATTCCGTGAAATCGAAAATGCGGCGGTGCTGATCGATTAGTTTGCCGACAAACGTGTGGCTTCTTCCCGGTTCGCTTACAAGAACTTTCGAAGATGCGCAAGCACTCTCATGACACAACCCGTTGGCAATGCCCCTATCTCGCTGCTTCCAACACAGGCACCGCAATACGCGATGCATTCTGCCCCGAGCGAAAAATCCGCTGTGTAGCCGCCTGGAAGTCCGATTCTTTCGCGAGGAAGATGTTCGACACGAATCGCTGCGGATTGCGGTCGATCACCGGGAACCAGCTGCTCTGGATCTGTACCATAATCCTGTGTCCTTTCTTGAAAACGTGGTCGTTGGCCGGATATGCGATCTTGTAGTTGAGCACCGCGTTTGCCGCGATTGGCTGCGGCTTCTCAAAGCCCTTGAGATACCGGCCGCGAAACACGTCGCCGGCGATCATCAGTTGAAAACCGCTCATCTTCGGATCAGCCTCGAATTTCTCCGGATACACGTCGATGAATTTCACGATCCAGTCGCTGTCCGTTCCCGTTGTCGAGGCGAAAATGTTGGCCAGAATCTTTCCCGACACAGTAACGTCCTGCTCGAGTGGTTCGGTCGACCACGTTAGAACGTCGGGGCGATGATCGACGAAGCGCTGGTCCTCGACCAACCACGTCGTCCATCCCGATTTCACATCGATCGGGCGCGGACGATACGGAACTGGTTTCGCGGGGTCCGAGACATAGCTGTCAAAGGCCGGTTGGACACTCGCGGGCGGAGCCTCGAATGACAGCTTTCCATTCGCCTGAAGGTAAAGCTGTCGCCCAACAATATTGCGTTTCGGCGGCCATTCGTCGTGTCTAACCCACTCGTTAGCTCCCGTCCGGAACGTCAAGGCCTCGGGTAGATCGGGATTCGGTTTTCCCTTCAGATAATGCGCGAGGAACCGCGCCATTATGTTTTGCCGATAATACTGGGATGTCGGGCTGCCGAAGTCGATGCGTCCGAGTTTTCGCCCTTCGGGTCCGGACCATCCTCCGTGGTTCCACGGACCGACGACAAGGAAATTATTGTTCGCCGAATCGTGCCGTTCGAGGAGTTCATAGATCTTGATCGGGCCATAAAAATCCTCCTGGTCCCACCATCCGGCAACGTTCAGGGTAGGCACGGTGACGCGATTCAGCCACGGCGCGAAACCCTGCCGTTTCCAGAACGCGTCGTAGTCGGGATGGTTAACAAAGTCGTTCCAGGTCGGCAGCCGGCCCTTGAAGTATTTTGCGTCTACATTCGGAAGCGGCCCGAGCTTCAAATACCACTCGTAGGCATCGTAGCGATCGATGATAGAAGCGACGTCGGACATCTCCTTCGACGATTCCATCATATATGTGTACTCGAGGCCGTAGCTCAAACGGAACGCGCCGTTGTGATGAAAGTCGTCGCCGAGCCACATATCCGCCGGCGAGGCTTGCGGAACGACTGCCTTGAGTGCGGGGTGCGGATCGAGCATACCCATTACCGTCAGCCAGGCTCCGTAGCTCGTTCCCGCCATTCCGACTTTGCCGTTATTATTGGATGTGTTCTTTAGCAGCCACTCTATAGTGTCGTAGGTATCGGTGCTCTCGTCGATCGCTTGCTTATCTTTAGGATCACGCGGCTGCCGGAGCATGACGAACTGTCCTTCCGATTTGAACCGTCCGCGAATGTCCTGACGGACGATGATGTAACCGTCCGCCGTCAATTCCGGAAGCAGCGCCGCCATCTGCGCCGGCGCTAGGTCGCCTATACCGTATGGAGTCCTCAGCAGCAATATCGGAAGCGGTTCGGTCGCCCGAACGGGCGTGTAAACCTGTGTATGAAGACGCACGCCGTCGCGCATCGTGATCATTGCGTCTATGCGGGTAAACGGCGGCTCCGGCTGCTGCGCGGCTATGGGAGCGATCGACGCGAAACAGGCCAGCGCGACGAGGACGCGCAGGAAGGGTTTTATTACTATGTTCATTAGTCCTTTCATATGATCAACCATCAGTTTGTCCGTGGCAAAAGACAGCTGACCTTTAACTACTGACAACTTTATTTCCCCGCTTCCTCGTCACCCGATCGATCAGGGCGGGCCGCGGCAGACGCCGCACGGGGTTCTGTTCAAGTAATCTCAACGCTTCCGCTACGGAGCGTTCGAACTGCGAATCGTGCCCCTTATTAAATTCGGCTGCTGTATTTTCGACCTCGATGTCAGGTGCAACGCCAATATTCTCGACGTCCCATTCCCCTTTCAGGTTAAAGAACGCCAGGGCCGGAGCGGTAATACCGCCCCCATCAATGGTCACCGGAACGCCGACCGTGCCGACCAGCCCGCCCCAGGTCTTTGTTCCAACGAGAGGCCCGATCTTTCGAAGCTTGAAGTAATACGGCAGGGCGTCCCCGCCCGAACCGGCCGACTCGTTGATTATCATCACCTTGGGGCCGTAGATTCCGGCCAAAGGCGAGGTAAAGGGCTTTCCATCGCGAAGACTGAAATAGCCCATCGGTTTCCTGTCGAGTTCGTTGACGATGTAATCCGCGACCAGCCCTCCCTGGTTGTAGCGTTCGTCTATAATCGCCCCATCTTTCTCCTGTTGAGCATAGAAGTAGCGGGTAAAGGATGTGTAGCCGGGCCCTCCAGTGTTGGGCAGCCAGACATAAGCTAGGCGTCCGCCGGATAGCTTGTCCACGAGCCTGCGGTTTCCCTCGATCCAGGCCCGCGTCCGGAGTCCGCTTTCACTGGCGACCGGAATTACGGTCACAAGTCGCGATCCTTCCAGTGAGGGCGTTTTGCTCACGCGAATCACCGTCTGCCGACCAGCCGTTCCTTCAAATAGGCTGTAGAAGTTGACGGTCGCCGGGAGCGGACGGCCGTTTACTTCCAAAATATAATCGCCTTCCACCACATGTATTCCCGGACCGCTGAGCGGAGCCCTCAAGTCCGGGTTCCAGTTCTCGCCGGTATATATTCGGCTGATCCGGTAGCGCCCGTTCTCAACCGACACGTCCGCTCCCAACAAGCCGACCGATACCGGATCCTCGCCCGGAATGTCGCCGGGGCCGGTCAGATATGAGTGCCCCACCGTCAGCTCGCCGCCCATCATGGCGATAATGTAGCCCAGGTCGGCCCGACCCGTGATTCCTTCCATGAAGGGCGCGGCCGAACGCTCTTTGATTTGGTATCGCTGCAAGCGGAGTGTTCCGGTGCCGGGGATTGTTTCCGTATAGAAAGTCGTCTCCGCCGGGCCGGCCGCAAGGTTGGCGTAACTCCCGGCCGGAACGTTCACGGCGATTATCCGCTGAGCTATCCCACTGAGGTCTATGCGTACGGATTTCGCTGCCGGCGTGGCGGTCGGAGTCGTCTGCGGTTTCGGAGTTTCGCTGGTTTCTGCCCGCGGCACGGGCAGCGGCTCGTCGTCGCTCTCCGGCAAAAGCGGTGATGGCTCGGCCGAGCTAAGCACGGCCAAATAGATGGAACGTCGCATCGGGCGGTCAAGCGAGCTCATCTCCACCCAGCCGGTATTAGACCCGTAGTCGGTACTCGACAGGAAGTAGAGATATTTGCCTCCGGCATCGAAGGTCGGCGAGATCGAGTCCGCAAGGCCGTCCGTCACCTGATGGGCCTTCTTTTCCGACATGGAATAGACGAAGATCGCCCGCAGCCGGCTAGGCAGATTTTTCGAGTACGTGACCCACCGCGAATCCGGCGACCATGAGGCTTCAAAGTCGCGACTGGGTTCTGGATAGTCTTCGGTATCGATCTTCGCGGCCGTTCCGCTTGCTGTTTCGATTATCCAAAGGTTGCGGTGATTATCCTGAATCGAAATCCGCGAACCGTCCGGCGACCATGTCGGCTCGGAGAAAAAAGCCGTGGATGGCAGAGGGATCGCCCTCGGAGCGGTAAGGCCGGTCGGCTCTCCCAGCATGAGCTGGTATTCCCCACTTGCGTCGGACAGCCAGGCGAGCTGGGACCCGTCGGGCGACCATGCCGGATCGCGGTCATGAGCGCCCGAGCTCTGCGTGAGGTTTCGGTAATCGCCTTTGGCCGCCGGTACGGTGAAAATTTCGCCGCGAGCTTCGAAAGCGGCACGAACACCTCCGGGTGAAAGCTTGGCATTGCGGATCATGCCGCTTACCTTTTTGAATTGGGGGCGGGCCCAGGGCAGATCGCCGGTGACTTCTATGTCGAGCCTTCGAGACTGGCCGGTTTTGGCGTCAACCAGATGAATATATCCGGACTGCTCGTAAACGATGGCGTCCGGTCCCGCGGAGGCGGTCATGATATCGAAGTCGTCGTGGTTCGTGAGTTGCGTCACTTGCCGGGTATCGACGCGGTAAGCAAAGAGATTGGCCGTATAGTTGCGGTCAGAGACAAAGTAGATGGTATTGCCGACCCACATCGGGTAAGAATCGTTGCTGTCGGTCCAGGGAAGCTTCTCCACGGTACCGTCAGCCAGGTTCACTACCGAGATCGGATGCGTCCTGCCGCCTCTGTAATGCCGCCACTCACTGGTTTCGTACCAGACTGGAAAGAAAACGGTCGAGATTTCCTCGTAAGCCAATCGGCCGCCGTCCGGTGAATATGCGCCGGTAAACGCCCGTGGCAGGGGCAGCGGCTCCGGCAGCCCGCCCTCCAGCCCAATCGTCCAAAGCCGATTGTATGCTTCCAGCGGAGCGCTCGTCCGGAGCGATGCAAAAAGTACGCGACGGCCGTCCGGGGTCCAGCCGCGAACTCGATCGGGGCCGGGATGATACGTCAGGCGCTTCGGATCGCCGCCCGCCGTCGGCATGACATACACGTCGGTGTTGCCCGCGACGGTCGCGGTAAAGGCGATTTTTGAGCCGTCGGGTGAAAAGAACGGATCAATCTCGACGCCGGGCGACGAGGTGAGCCGCCGAGCCTGCCCGCCGCTTCGCGAGACGGCCCAGAGGTCGCCTGCGTACTCGAAAGCCACCAGGTCACGGCTCACCGTCGGGTGACGGAGCAGCCGCGTGCCTTGCGCTGTCACGGCGACGGAAACGGAGAGGCACATCAATAGAGTAAAGACCAGTTGTCGTAGGTTCATGGTGTTTATGGTTTATTTCTTTACTGACACGCTCGGCTGCGGCAAGCTGTAGGTCACCTTGCCCGCCTCGTCCAAAAATTCGAGTTTTGGCTCGCCGGCCGCATCCACAGAGA
>MWVV01000017.1_pt1 | contig 68225 bp, 70 predicted proteins | sample 1047281 | NCBI WGS metagenome assembly MWVV01 (sample SAMN06349986, study PRJNA376086) | soil metagenome | isolation source: PT-2 sample Antarctic (ecotone) soil | place: Antarctica | collected 2015-01-13 | reverse complement strand
AAACAAAATGATGTGCTAGTGGCACAAAGACAAAAACGCAAAGGAATGTCGTGGTCAAAGAATGGCTCAAGAAATTTAGCAATCGTGACGGCACATCTCAATCAAGGCACGAATTATTTACAGTAACTAAAAATATGTCGGCAACCGTCCTGCAAAATGACGCGCTGATTGCTCGCAGCGAATACACGCACGATTGTTTTGTGGTCACGGAAAACGTGAAAGATTTTTCTCTTTTGCAAAAAGTGATGCCGAAGCTCGAAGTGATTCCAGCCGCCGATTTTTTCAGTTAAAATCCGCGTGAGCTGCACATTGCGCAATGGTCACAAGGCTTGGCTGTCGGTTCATACGGGCAAGCCTTTTCCGTTTGCGAAGCATTGATAGTTTCGTCGGCGAGTTCTTCGAGGTCGGCAAATTTTTCCTGGCTGGAATGAAATGATTTGTAATTTGGGACTTGGGATTTGGGATTTTGAATGGCAATTTGCAATTCGATGCGGTCTAATCTTTCATTAATTTTTTCGAGGCTAGATTGTAGAGAATAAAAATCAGCATTTTGCATTTCCGTTTGCAGGAGTCGCGCAATTTTTTCGGCAAGAATTTGAGTGTTTGCGTTTTCCATCTTTAGATTTGTAATTTGAAATCTCAAATTACAGAAAATCGGCTATTTTTCATTCGGCAATAAATCGATATAATCAACCACGCCGACAATCGCCGAATCAATCGCCGCGCCCGCTTTGCCCGTCGAAGCGGTTGACGCGCTCCAGCCTTCCTGCACGATTAAAACCGTATCGCCAATTCCAGCCGAAACCGAATCGAGCGCAAGACAAGTGTAATCCATATCCGCACCTTCGGGCGTGATTTGCCGACAAAGCATCACCCGCGAACCTTCATAACGCTGATTCTTTTGCGTGGCGACGACGTTTCCGATAACTTTTGCAAGAAGCATTTTTTATAATTGATAGTGGATAATGGATAATGAAAATCATTCGCGCAAACATTATCCATTATCCATTATCCACTATCCGTTATTAAAGACGTGCGAATCTGAATCAACAATTCCGACAATCGTACAATCGGTCGGTGTCGAATCGCGTTTAAAAGGAAAGCTCGCTTCTTTGCCGCGACACCAGAAAACCAATTCGCCCGCGCCCGCGCCAACCGCGTCGAGCGCGACTTGCGGTTTACCTTTCGGTTTCAAATTAGCGTCCAAAGTTTGCACGATTAAAAACTTGCGCCCTTCGAGCGATTCGTTTTTGACGGTTGCGACAACCGTTCCGATGACGCGAGCTAACTGCATTTAATTTTTAATTTTGCCGAAATGCGAAACTGCCAACGTGATAAAAACTGCAATGAGCAAAACGCTGTATTCCGCGCCATTTTTGCCTGCGCCGACGACAAACCAGCCTTCTTTCAAATGAACGAGTAAAATTCCGCACAACAGGTGAACGGCGAAAATTATCGCCAACGGCGCGACGTAACGACCAATTGCCAGAAGAACGCTCCCGACAATTTCAAAACTCGTGATTGCCCACGCTAGATAAAAGCCAAGCGGAAAATTATTAAGCGTTAAGAATTCGCCAAAGTCATCTACAATTCCGAAATAAATTCGCGCAATTCCGTGAATCAACATTAATAATGCGACAGTAATTCGCAAGAAAATCAACGCAAAATTTCGGCTTTGTTCAACCTTCATTTTCATTCACATCAATCGTATCAATCACGCCGACAATCGCCGAATCAACCGGACAATCTTTGTTGCCTTCCGCCAAACGCGCCGACGAACCGGCAACAATCAAAACTTTCTCGTGAAAGCCCGCGCCGACCGTATCAACCGCAACGACATAACCGCTCTGGTCTGTGCCGTCGAGATTTAACGGCTTGACGATGAGAAGTTTTTTACCGGAAAGCCTTTCGTCCTTTTGCGTGGCGACGACTGTTCCTAAGATTCTGGCAATTATCATTTTAGTGAATAGTAAATAGTGAAAAGTGAATAGTCGAGAACAAAAACTTTTCGCTATTCACTTTTCGCTTTTCACTTATTTAAGTCCAAGCGGTAAAACATCGTCAACGCTGCCGTGCGGACGCGGAATAACGTGGACGCTAACGAGTTCGCCGACCCGCCGCGCCGCCGCCGCGCCTGCGTCGGTTGCCGCTTTGACCGCCGCGACATCGCCGCGCACGATCGCCGTTACAAAACCCGCGCCGATTTTTTCGTATCCGACGAGATTTACATTCGCGGCTTTAACCATCGCGTCTGCCGCTTCAATCATCGCCACCAAACCTTTACATTCAACCATTCCTAATGCTTCTTGCATTCAAGTTTCTCCTAAATTTTTATGATTCAAAAACAATTCCCAGATAAATTTCATCAACGCTCAAATCGCAATCGAGTGATTCGAGCCTTAGTGTTTCACCGTCAACATATTCACTTTGAAACCAAAATTTTTCGTTGTGTTTGGCGTAAAGAGTAACAAATTTCTTTATTTGCGAAACTAAAATATATTCCCGCAAACTTTCGATTGATTTATATGCTTTAAATTTTTCTTCTCTATCGTAATTTTCAGTCGAAGGCGAAAGAACTTCGACAATTAAAGTCGGATTGACGAGCAATCTCGATTTTCCTAAATCTTCGTAAATCGGCTCTCCACACAAAGCTGAAACATCACCGAAACGATACGGTAACATTGCCGGAACTTTTATTCTCACATCGGATTGAAAAACCAAACAACCTTTTGGATTTAACTCTCTACGCAACAAAAAAATAATTTGACTTCCCAAAAGCGAATGTTCGGGACTTCCGCCGCTCATCTCAATCACTTCGCCGTCAAAGTATTCGTAACGTCCTTCGGCGTTAAAATCAAACTCCAGATATTCTTCCAGAGACATTTGTTGACTTGTAATCGGAATCGCAGACATAACTTTCATCCAATGTTAGCGGCTTGCGCCAGCAGTTCAATCAGTTCTTCGCGCGTGAAAGAAATTTTTTCACCGTTCGAGTTTCCATCATTTACCGATTCCGCGTCAAGCGAACATTTTATATCAGTGTGTTCTAAGTATCCGCACGTCTGACATCTGGCTGCTTGGGTTAAATAACCGGCTTTCTCTCTGATGTTAATAAGTTTTTCGATAGCGTCTTTCGGTAGATCATTTGCGCCGCCGAGAGTTTTAGCGAGGATAGCAATTTTCGCCGTATGCTCTAAAGTTTCTAATCTATCGAAGGCTTGCCACAAATCTTCGCCATACGCGACCGCACCGTGATTCGCCATCAAAAGCGCGTTATGATGCGCGACGAACGGCTTCATTGATTCGGTTAATTCGCTCGTCGAGGGCGTTCCGTAATCGGTTAAAGGAACACAACCCAAAGTTAAAATAACTTCCGAAAGAATCGGCGCGTCAATCGCTAAACCCGCAACGGAAAACGCCGTTCCGTGCGGCGGATGCGCGTGGCAGACGGCGTTGATGTCGGGACGCATTTTGTAAATAAGCAGGTGCATCGCCAGTTCTGACGACGCTTTTTTGTCGTTCAAAGCCTTACCGTCCAAAGCGGTTAAAGCTAAACCGTCTTCGGTCATTCGCCCTTTTGAAACTTGCGTCGGCGTGGCGAGAATTCGATTTTCGTCTAGGCGAATGCTGACGTTGCCATCGGAAGACACGACATAGCTTCGCTCATAGAGCAATTTCCCGACTTCGATAATAAGTTTTCGCGCCTCTCTCTCGTCCATTTAGTATTCGACACAGTTCTCGATGTAAAGTAAATTGTGAATTGCTTTTGACTCGCGTTGTAAAAATCCCATCCCTTTTATCACTTTTTCTAAACTTCTTATTTGACTATCAAGTTCCTTGAGTTCTTGACGATAGTTTTCTCCCTTTCGAGAGGAATTTTTATAGTGTCTAAAAATCGCTTTTGATTTTGCTATTTCCTTTGTGAGGTCATTGTAGGTTTTATAATCAAAATACTTTTTGCATTGAGTCTCCGCCAAATTATTTTTTATTTCTTTTGGCTCAAATGAAACAATTATTTGCTTAATCTCATTTGGTTGAATTTCGTTTGCAGCAAACCAATTAGAAACCGTTAATCCGAGCAAAAAAGTCAAACAAAATGTAAAAATTCTTATTCTGACATTGTTAAAGCACATAACTTCCTCCTCACAAAAATTAAACCACAGATTAACACAATTAAACGGCGATGAGAAAATCTTTGTCCGTTTGTGTTTATCTGTGGTTAATTCTTCCGTATCTAAAAAGTTATTTGACTCGACGCGGTTCACTAATACCATCCGACCCTAGAGTATTCGGTATCGGTGGCGGAACAAACTCGCCCATACCGTCACTATTCAACTCATAGGTTGCCGAAAACCTATCAATCTTTCGCTGCGCTTCGTTTCTCAGACGAAGATTTTCATCGCGCAATTGTTGATTTTCAAGTTCCATTTGACGGTCATACTGCTGATGATTTCTTTTCCAATTACGGCTTTTGAATTGAAAGCTCGGCGCGGCAACCGTAACAAAGAAACTGGCAACAAACAGTCCCACGGCAAACGTTAAGAAAAATGGAACGATTCTTTTCACAAATCCTTTACAACACATAAAATTTACCTCTCGATTATTTAAAAATTATTGCTACTTATAATAGCGTAAAAAACGGCGAAAAAGTTTCAATTTTTTCCGTTGGAATTTGTCGGCTGCGCCAAAAAATATGAAAGGCTTTCAAGCGAAATCGTCAAATCAACAGTTTTTACTTTCACATCTCCTTCAACCTTCAACGGTGTCGGCGCAAAATTCATCACCGCTTTGATTCCCGCTTTCGTAATTATTTCCAAAACGCTTTGGGCAACCGCCGCGGGAACGGCGATGACTGCAACATCTATCTTATCTCTTTTGGCGATGCGAGCAAAGTCTTTGATGTCAAAAATCTCCACGTCGCCAATCTTCTGTCCGATTTTCTCTTTGTCTGCATCAAACATCGCGGCAACCGAGAAATTCGTCTGCGTTAGACCGTAATAATCCGCCAAAGCTGTTCCAAGTCTTCCCGCGCCGATAATCGCTACGCAATGTTCTGTATTGAGTCCGAGAATTTTTGTCAAATGCTCGCGCAACTCATCAACGTAATATCCGACACCGCGCACACCAAACTCACCGAAATACGCCAAATCCTTGCGAATCTGCGCCGAATTTAAATGAAAACGCTTTGCCAAACCGTCGGATGACACTGTTTTTACATTTTCCGCCGCTAGTGCGTTCAGACAGCGCAAGTAGATGCTCATCCGGTTAGTGGTTAATTCAGATATTTTTTCGACCTTCATCTCTATTAAAAGATTATATTCTTTAAACGTAAAAAGTGAAAAACTTCGCAACCTAATGATGAGCAAAAAGTTTTGTGTCGTTGCCCTTAAAATGAATATCTTTTACAATTTATGTTTCAAGCGTGAAACGCTAGGAGGCAAAAATATGTCCAACACGACTTCGGAAAAACCCAGATTCAGCGAGTTGACCGAACTCGGTATCAAATTTTATAAAGAGAAATTAAAACCTTTGCTTGAACCCGACCATAATGGCGAATTTGTCGCCATCGAGCCTTATTCGGGCAAATATTTTTTGGATAAAGACAGCACTCAGGTTGCGCTTAAAGCTCTGGCTGAAATGCCTGATAAAAAATTTTATTTTGCGCGAATCGGTTATGAATATGCTCATAAAATCGGAGGCTCGTGGTTGAAGAAAAAGGCATAGTCAATGAAAATTTAGAAGCAGTTTTGCAAGTTCGGCTGACAAATGGAGCAACTATCGAATGCGTTCTCGACACGGGTTTTAACGGCTCAATACTTTTACCGCGAGAATTTGTGGAAACTAATGCAATGCTTTTCGTCGGGCGCGAGAAAGTTATGATGGTTGAAGAAATTTCAACAGAGATTGATACGGCTATCGCGGAAGTAAATTGGCTTGACGAAGAATTTTCCATTCGTATATTCATTAGCGAAACTAACGAATCCCTAATCGGAACACAAATGCTCTCCGACACGCTTTTAGAAATTGATTACAAAAATCGAACAGTGAAAATTACAAAATGATTTCATATCTTTCAGGCAAACTATTAGAAAAACAGGCGACGGCGGTGATTATAGAGGTCGGCGGTGTCGGTTATGAAGTTACGATTCCGCTTTCAACCTTTTACGATTTGGGCGAAGTCGGCGAAAACGTGTCGCTGCGCATTTTCACATACGTCCGCGAAGACACGTTGCAGCTTTTCGGCTTCCGAACTCTGCGCGAGCGCGAGCTTTATTTGAAGCTGATTTCCGTGCAGGGAATCGGCGCAAAATCCGGTATTTCGATGTTGTCGGGCTTGAGCGCGGACGAAATTGTAACAGCGATTCGCACGGATAATCTAGCGCGTCTGACTTCAATTCCGGGTGTCGGCAAAAAAACGGCGGAACGAATGGTTATTGAGCTGCGCGATAAATTAAATGAATTTACCGCGCAATCAACTCAGGAAAGAATTGCAGCCGGCGGCAAACAAACCGAATTGCCTGCCGACGCGGTTTTCGATGACGCACTTTCCGCTCTTGTAAATCTCGGCTACCAACGCAACGCGGCGGAGAAAGCGTTAAACCAAGCGATAAAAGACGGAACGGAAATTTCCGTTCAAAAATTATTGCGAAAGAGCTTGCAGCTTTTAGCGAAAGGTTAGTGAGATGGCGCAACTCGATAAAATTCACGATGCCGTGAAAAACGCCCTTATCAAAGATAGCTGGACAATTACGGCTGAAAATTTCCAGATGCGCTTTAAAGAATTGAAACTTTATGGAGACCTCGAAGCGCATAAAATCTTTGCGGTAAAAGGAACGGAGAAAATCGTCGTTGAAGCAAAAAGTTTTTGGGTGTTTCGGCAATGTCCGAATTTCAAAAAGCACTCGGACAATACCGAATTTACAAACAGGTTTTGTCGCAGCTAAAACCGGAAGTCAAAGTTTTTCTGGCAATCGCCGAATCAATTTATAATAAATTTTTCGTCGGCGAAGGCATTCAGTTTATAATCGAACGCGAGGAAGTTGCTTTTTTCGTTGTCAATTTGGAGAGCGAGGTGATTGTTAAATGGATAAATTAAGCGAATACAAAGAAACGGTTAAAAATATTTTAAATTATTACGTCGAGCTAGACCGCAAAACACCTGAGCCGAATATGGAATATTTTCTTATCGCCGATGACGAAAACGGACAGTATCTATGGAAAACAATCGGCTGGGAAAAAGACAAACACGTTGATTTGACGACGGTTTATATTCGCCTGAAAAACGACAAAATTTACATCGAAGAAGATTGGACGGAAGAAGGAATTGCCACGGATTTGCTCCGCGCAGGCATTCCTAAAAAAGACATTGTGCTGGCATTTCATGAGCCTTCACTCAGGAAATACACGGAGTTTGCCGTCGCATAAAAAATGACTGAAGATTTTGAAAACAATGATAATCGCGACGGCAACGCCTTTGACGAAGAGCGGCAGATTGAACTTTCCTTGCGTCCGACGCAGCTTGCCGAATATATCGGACAGCGTAAAGTGAAGGACAATCTGCGGATATATATTAAAGCCGCGCTCAAACGTCGCGAAGCTCTCGACCATATTCTGCTGTTTGGTCCGCCCGGTACAGGCAAAACTACTTTATCAAATATTGTCGCCACCGAAATGGCGGCGGAACTCAAATCAACCGCCGGTCCGATTATCGAAAAAGCTGGAGATTTAGCCGCGCTGCTGACGAATCTTGCCGAAGGCGACGTGCTTTTTATAGACGAAATTCACCGCTTAAATCCAGCAATCGAAGAAGTTCTCTATCCGGCGATGGAAGATTATCAACTCGATTTGATGATTGGACAAGGCACGGCGGCGCGTTCGATAAAATTAGAATTGCCAAAATTTACTCTGGTCGGCGCAACGACTCGTCCGGGTTTGATTACTGCGCCGCTGCGTGGCAGATTCGGCATCGTTTTTCACCTCGATTTTTATAATGTCGAAGATTTGCAGACGATTGTTACGCGCTCGGCAAATATTTTGAGCGTTGAGATTGAAGAAACTGGCGCCAAGGAAATTGCCCGCCGTTCGCGCGGAACTCCGCGCATTGCCAATCGGCTTTTGAGACGCGTTCGTGATTACGCCGAAGTAGATTACGACGGACGCATCACGGAAGCGGTCGCCAAAGACGCGCTCAACCGAATGGAAGTTGACATCTACGGTCTTGACGAAGTTGACCGCAAACTTCTTTTGACGATTATCGAAAAATTCGACGGCGGACCGGTCGGCTTGGGAACAATTTCAGCCGCGATTTATGAAGAAAAGGATTCGATTGAGGAAATTATCGAGCCTTACTTGATTCAAACCGGTTTTCTCAATCGCACGCCACGCGGTCGAATGGTAACACGCCTCGCTTATGAACATTTCGGTTTAAACAATTTGTTGAAAAAACCCGACGCGCCCGGTTTGTTTGAGTAATCGGATGAATCAAGAACAGAAATTTCTTGTCGTAACGGCGAAAATCGTGTTATAAAAGTTATGTGAAATAGTTTTTATTGTTGCGAATTATAAACGATTATGCGAAAAACTATAATTGGATTTTTAACTTTTTGTTTTACATTACTCATCGGGTTAAGCGTTTATAATGCTTGGTATCCCCCTGCTCATAACTCGGTTCAAGAAGTTCCCCTTACCGTTGTAAATAATTCTGTTGAATCCGTGCAGAATAAAGCGGAAAATGAATACGCCGCAGTCGAATCTTATAAAATTGCTTCTTGTATTAACCCGAATTCTTTTAAGCATATCGCCTCGCGGAAAATCCCAACTATAAAAGGCGGCGTTGTCAATCAATGGGTAATCTGCGGGACTTTACCTGAATATCCTGAGACTGCACTGGATAGAAATATATCCGGCGAGGTATTTGTAAATGTTTTAATTGATGAAAGCGGAGAATTTGCAGAAGCATCTATTAAGAGCGGACATCCTTTATTCCATCAAGCGGCATTAAAAGCAGTTCATCAAACGAGAACCGCCCCAATTTTGTTAGGTGGGGAATTTATGAAAGCACGGGGAGTTTTGGTATATCAATTTGATAGTGAACGCGGCGTATCATTTCTGAGACGCTTTTCAATCAAAAATTCTGTTCGATAAATTTTTTGCGCTGACCACCTAAATTTCTCTTATTCCCCGCCGATTTTCCGCCTACACGAAGAAATAAAGCCATTCTTATTTGAGTCTGCATCGTTCGTATCTGATTTTGATTAAATAAAAACGGGCGAGAAATTATTCTCGCCCGTGCAAATTTGATTAACTTTTCGAGTTTATTCTTCGCCGTCTTCATCTTCCGAAACATCAATCAGAGACGCGCTCGTTACCATATCGCCGTCGTTCATACGGATTAAAGTTACGCCTTGTGCGCTTCTGCCTGTTTGCCGGATTTTGTCGGTGTCGAGGCGGATGAGTTTGGCTTGCTGCGTGATAATGATTACTTCCGAATCTTCGTCAACCGGAAAAACTGCGACGACCTTGCCGGTCTTTTTCGTCGTTTTCATATTGATTACGCCTTTGCCGGCGCGGTTTATTAGACGATAAGTGCCGACTTTGGTTTGTTTGCCGAACCCTTGTTCGGAAATCGAAAGCATTCTCTCCGTTTCGTCTTTGGAAACGGCGCACGCCGAGACGACGAAATCATCTTTCCGCAGATTTATTCCGCGCACGCCGCGAGCGACTCTTCCCAAAGAACGCGCATCTTTTTCGTCAAAGCGAATCGCCATTCCGTCGTGCGTGGCGATGAAGATTTGTTTCGTGCCGTCGGTCACGAAAACATTCAGTAATTCATCGTCGTCGTCAATGTTGATGGCGTTGATGCCGTTGGCGCGGATGTTTTGATATTGCGACAACGCAGATTTTTTAACGATGCCTTTTTTCGTCACCATCGTTACATAAACTTCGTCGGCGAAATCCTTGACGGGCAAAACTTCAACGAGTTTCCGCTCAGTTGACATACTTATCAAATTGACAATCGCCTTGCCGCGGGCGGCAGTGTCGCCTTCGGGAATTTCGTGGACTTTGATTTTAAAGACTTGCCCGTCATCGGTGAAAATCATCAGAAAATCGTGCGTCGAAGCCGTGAAAAGATGATTCACAAAATCTTCGTTTTTCGCCTTCGCGCCGAAGCGACCTTTGCCGCCGCGCGCCTGCGTCGAATATGCGGTAACCGGCGTGCGTTTGATGTAGCCGGCGTTGGTCACTGTTATTGCAACTTCTTCGTCGGCGATTAAATCTTCAATTTTCAGTTCGATTCCGGCATCAACAATCTCGGTTTTTCGCGCATCGCCGAAATTTCTTTTGATTTCTTTTAATTCGTCAACGATGACTTGTCGAAGCAATTGTTCATTTGCCAGGATGCTTTCGAGTTCGCTGATGAATTTTAGAATCGCTTCGAGTTCGTCAATAATTTTTTGACGTTCGAGAGCCGACAAACGACGCAGTTGTAAATCGAGAATCGCTTGCGCTTGAATTTCGCTGAGCTGCAAACCGCCAACGACCTTTTGTAAATCCTTCAAAAAAGATTCCGTCGTTTTATCGCTCGGTGCGCCGCGCCATGTTTTAACTTCCGTTAAGTTGTCGAAATTTCCGGTCATCCACGCCCGTGCTTCTTCAATCGAACGTGAGTTACGAATCAACGGAATAATATAATCGAGCGCGTCAATCGCCTTCTTCAAGCCTTCCAAAACGTGCGCTCTGGCTCGCGCCTTTCGCAATTCAAACTCTGTTCGGCGACGAACGACCTCACGGCGAAATTCGACGAACGCTTCGAGAATCTGCTTGAGATTCAAAACCTTCGGCTGTCCGTCAACAATCGCAATGTTGATAATGCCGAACGACATTTGCAGCGGCGTGAGTTTGTAAAGTTTGTTGAGAACCACTTGCGGCACGGCATCGCGCTTGAGTTCGATGACGACGCGGATACCTTCACGGTTCGATTCGTCGCGGATTTCCGCAATGCCATCGAGCCGTTTTTCGTTGACGAGTTCGGCGATTTTTTCGATCAGCCGCGCTTTATTCAGTTGATACGGAATTTCTGTTACAACCACCGCGTCGCGTTCCGAATTTCCGCGCCCAACACGGTCAATCGCCGCTTTCGCCCGCATCTGCAAAATGCCGCGTCCTTCGCGGTAAGCGCGGTGAATTTCCTCGCGTCCGTAAATAAACGCGCCCGTCGGAAAATCCGGTCCCGGAATGATTTCAATAAGTTTATCAATTGAAATATCAGGATTTTTAATCAGCGCAACGGTCGCATCAATTACTTCCGTCAAATTATGCGGCGGCATCTTCGTCGCCATCCCGACCGCGATGCCTTCCGAACCATTGACCAATAAATTCGGAAAACGCGCCGGCAAAACTTTCGGCTCTGATAAAGATTCGTCATAATTCGGCTGAAAATCTACAGTTTCCTTTTCGATGTCAGCGAGAATTTCGCCGGTCAGCTTCTGCATTCTCACTTCCGTGTTGTGATTTACAAAACCGTTCGCTACAAACGAATGACAATCGCTGTCAACCCGAAGCGAATAAACTCGTCGTTCGCCTGCATCTTCAATTTCGGCAATCGGGTCGAACAAATAATTTGTTTCGGCTAAATTTTTTATCCACGCAAAATCATTCGGACTAAGAGCAGTTTCAAGACGGGAAAAAGATTTCGGCAAACGCGGCAAACGGTCAAAGTTATGTCGTTCCAGCCAACTCTTTTCGGCAAAAGCATTGGCGCGAACAAAGCCCGCGAGATGCGGCACAAAATCGGTTTTCGATAATGCAATGCCCGAAAATGCAGACACGACAATTTCCAATGCTTCTCTTTTCACATTTGAAAAGAAACCGATTTTCTCAGCGAACTTTTGCAAATTTTCCTTGCCCGTGATGCACAACCGATGCGTTTTGCGTCCATGTGATGCATCCCAAAAAAAGCTTGCGGCAATGCCGAAACGCAACAAAACAACTTGCGTTTGCTTGAGCATCACCGCGCTATTTGAAGTTAAGGTTACGCGCATTAAACTTTTGCCGGATTTCTCAACGCTTCCGTCACCTTCATAAAGACCACGCAAAAACGCTGAAACGACTTCTTTCGGCGAACGAAGAATCGCTTCGGGCATTTGCTTCTCGTGTGATTTGCCGCCCATGCCGAGATTTTGCAAAAGTCCGACGATATGTTGGCTAACAACCTGCATCTGCCACCATTTCTTTTTGCCGTAACCGTGCGGCTCGCGCAGCCAACGATGCAAGCGGCAAGTCGGGAAAACTCTTTCCCAAGCCGCGACAAATTCATCGGCAAACTCACCTTCGGCATTGACAAAATCAATGCAGTTTTTGCGGCTCGAACCTTCCGCCGTCAACGCGCCCAGCAGAAAAGCTAAATCGGCGTTCAAAGTTTCTGGACTTTCGTGAATCTCTGTGCGCAAATTTTTGAAACTCGGCAGATAATTTTTAAGCGTGATTTCTTTTTTCGTCCAAAGCGTTTCGCTTCGGTCAATAACGAGAAAATCACCTTTCTGCAATTTATCAATAGTTTTCCAAACAAAGTGCGGGCGATTATTTTGCGCCGTTTCCCAAACCAGAAGCGGATGGTTTGCCGTTCCCGTAATTTCATAGCCGCGATTAGTTTTGACGCGAAACGTCGGATGCTCGCCGCAATCGAACCATTTGCTCGCCCGGTTCATTTTTTGATTATGCGAAAGAACATTAATGTTTGTATCTTCGTTTTTTGAGATTTTTTCGATTCGCTGCAAACCTTTATTTGTAACTGTAAGTGTATTGCCTGCAACACAATAACGCATTGCCGCCGCATTGTCGCCGTCAATCGAGCCGAAATTCCCTTGCCCGTCAACCAGCATATAACGCAAAGAAAATTCCTGCGCCATTCGGACAATTGTTTCATAAACGGCGGTGTCGCCGTGCGGATGATATTTTCCGATACAATTTGAAACGGCGCAGCCTTGAAGTAAAAATTCGTGGCTTTCATCTTCGATTTGAATGTCGAAAGTTTCGGCAAGTTCACCATTATCAGAAACGGAAACGACATCTAAAAGACTGTAATTTTCAATTAGATTTCGCAAATTTCCCGCCAGCGACGAGCCGATGCGTTCGAGTTTCGGCAAAATTCCCCAAGCTTCGATTTGCCGGTATGACAAAGTTTTTTCGAGCAAATCGCTTGAATAGCGAATCTTTGCATTTGTCTGATATTTAATTCCCGCACGAAACTTTTTGCCATCTTTATCCAAATACCAACCGCCGCCAAGATGTTTCGCGGAAAGCTCCCTCCAAATTTGTTCGCTTGGGACACATTCGGTTTCGAGATTTAATCGGCGATTTTGCCAATTAGTGAGATTGAAAGCATTTTCTTGCTTGCGGCTGATTTTCAGATGCGGTTTTATCCAACTCGCCAGAAGCGAAGCATTTTCGCCTGTCGCCGTCAATATGAAAGCAGCAAGATTTGTTTTTCTGTTGTTCGGCAATCCTTCGGTGATGACCGCGTGAATTCCGCTGTCGGCAAGCATCGTTTGAAGTTGTGAACTCAAGTTTTTTGAAGTTGTCGAAAGAACGATTTCGCGCTTGCCATTTTGATTTCGCAGAAAGCCGTCGCCGTCAATAAATCCGGCGATGAACGGCGCGAAAAGCCGACGGTCTTGCAAAATCCAAGACGGAACTGACTTGTCGTTGCATTTGCTTTCACAAATTTCAAACGCTTCCTGAAAACTGCTAAAACGAAGCGTGTGCTGCAATTGATGATGCGTCTTTTGCGGTTTTTTCTCGCTCCAATAAGCATTAATTGATTTCTCCGCGCATACCGCAGCCACAAATTCAAGCGGCTCGCGGTCAACCATCGAAATTCCGACACGGCTTGAGCGTCCGCGGTCGGTTAAATAACCTTCCGCCACCAATAAACCGGCGGTGTAAGCTAATCCACGTTTTTTACTATTATGATGTGTTTCGGGAAAGCCCAAACTTCTAGGGCTTGAAACTAAAACCCGTTTGCCTTTCAAATTCTTCGCCTGTTCCCAACGAACTTCGTAATTTTCGCCGAGAACCCGAAACTTTTGGTCAGGCGTAACGGTTAAAGTCAAATTGTTGGAAAGCGAAACATCTATTACACGGCTCGGCGGATTATGAAACGCTTCGACGACGCGGCTCGTGTAGCCGTTCGGCATTAAAATCTCTTCGCCGACTTCGACGTTCTCAATCTGTTTCAATCCCTTTTTGGTGTGAACTAATGTTCTGGCAACAAAACAATCCCCAACGACGCGAGCCGATTTTTTATACGGTTTATTGTGATAGTTGCCGAGTTCCTGCATCGCCCAAAGCACTCGGCGATGAACGGGTTTTAAACCGTCGCGCACGTCCGGCAGAGCGCGTCCGATGATAACCGACATTGCGTAATCGAGATACGAACGCCGCATCTCGTCTTCGATATTAACTTGATTGCGTTCTAAAATTGTGTCCATTAAATTTTCCTTGTTTTGTCATTACTGATTTGAAATTTTTACTCTTTGTGAAAAGGTGTGAACTTAAATAAAAACTTGTTTTTCACACGACTTAAATGTATTATTATTTTACAGGTTTTGAGCTTGTTTAGCAAACTGTAAAACCCGTGCAAGCCGCACAAAATCAACTGTTTCCCGCATAATTTTCAATTCGATTTCATCTCTCGAAAACAACTCTAAAAATGACTACTGAAAGCGAAAAAGACAACCGCCGCATTGGAAGATTTTCTCAACGTTCGATGCGGAAATCGGCGAATTTGTGAGAGTTATGAGCGAGCAATGCGATGTTTCGATTACCTTGGTCGTATCCGGCAAGCATTTCGGTCAAGATGGCATTCCACGGCTGCACATCGAATTCATTTACCGCTTTTTTCCGCTCGAAGGAATTGAATAGGAAATTACGAATTTCAAATTACGAATTACGAATTAAAGCAAGATGCAAATATTCGTAATTCGTAATTTGAAATTCGTAATTCGTTTTAAAGGCAGCTCCACTGATTTCCGACTACCATCGCCGGCGCGCCGGTTCCGCCTGTCTGACACGGCGTTGTATTGCGGCGACAATTTGAGCAATAGACCATCGAACCGTTCGGCTTGCCCGCCGGCAAAGCGTTTTGCAGAAATGAAGGCATTTGAACCGGCATTGCGAATTGAACATCTGTGCCGAAAAACGTTGAATGACCTTTCACTTTACCTTCTTCAGGTTGTCCGGTCATAAAAATGACAGTCGCGCGGTCAAATTTGTTGCTTGGAGCGGCAGTCAAACAGCTTGAAGTATAACCGTCGTAACAAAAGCGGTCGCCGGTCGAATAAACGCGCAAGCGTTCGTCGGCTTGAAAAGTTTTCGATAAGTAGAGATTGCCGGTCGATACGAAAGTTCGCCGGGCGTTAATAATAATCGGGTCGCCGAAAATACAGTTGACCAGCGTCATCGGGTAAGAATAATCGCCGACGTATTGGATATTCTTCGGGTTATAAACGATTGAATTGGTCATCGATTCGCATTGTGAATTAAGAATTGTGATAACCGCGTTGTCAAGGATGCTGATAAAAGTTCCGCCGACAGCACCTTGAAAGCCACCGCTGAAAGTATCTTGAATAAGAATCATTCCTGCCCGTTCAAAATACATCGAATCAGCATTTGCCGTCGGCGTGCGCTTTGGATTCATAAACATACTGCCTTCGATTTTCCAATCGGAATTAATTACGTTTGCATAAATACCAGCGTCGCGGTTATAGACAAACAAACAGTGGTTGAATTTTACGTAATCAAACTGCCAAGCAAGTTTGGTCACCGGCAAGCCGTGAGCGTAAAAACCACGATAAAAATTTTGAAAAGAAACGCGCTCGAAATAAAAGTTTTGCGACGACATAAATGCGCCGACCGCTTCCACGCCATAAGTGTTATCAAAACTTTCGCCGTAAAGCTCTAAATCTTTAATAACAATATTTTCGACGCATTCGCCGATGCGGAAAAGGGCGCGATTCGTCCCGCGTAATTTTATACGGCTCGGATTTTTACCGACGACGTTATTGGTCGGCGCAATAGATTTAATGCCGCTAATACCTTGAATGATAATCCCGGACGGCAGAGCGACCGGCGACGTAATAACAAAATCGCCTTCGGGAATCTGCAAAGTTCCGCCGTTTCGTGACGCGATGTAAGCCATCGCGCTTTTAAAGGCAATCGTATCGTCGGTCGTGCCGTCGCCGACTGCGCCGAACTCTTTGATGTTATAAATTCCCGGAGTGGCGGGCGTAGCGAGCCAATTGTAGGTGATTTGTCCGGCGAGTTGGTCACCTTTAAATGAAACGCGATAAAGTTTGTCCTCGCCCGAAAAGCACCATTTGTAATCGTTCGCGCTGGCACGCATGGCGGCAGTCGCACCGGTTTGCGTAACCCGCGCCGTCGTATCGTTGCTGCCGCAACCCGAAATTTTCATCGGCGTGGCGGTGTTTAAATCAGTAATGGTAATGTTGGTTTCCGGCGAAACATAGCGCAAAGCGCAAGTCGTTTGCGTCTGCGTTTCAGGAACGTTGAGAAACAAGTTGTAGCCTTCAAATTTGTTTTGCGCGAAGGTCGAAAAAGCGGAGAGTAAAATAAAAATAACGAGCAATGTGATTCGGTAATTTTTCAGCATATTTAGAAAGTAAAATGGAATTTTTATGTGTAAAATCGGCGCGACTTTGCGCGGCTTTTGCTTCTTCGAGATTTGCCCCAACCGATGTTCCGGCATCAAGCAGTTGGCTGATAAGATTTTTGCTAACATCTGATTTCTTTTCCAAAAATTTGCACAACTAAACGATTCTAACGGCAAAAACAAATGTTCATTCCCTGATATCAACAATTTTCCGATGAGAAACAACTTCATCAAGTTTGTCCTCGTCCTCAACTTTATCATCGGTCATATCGTCTTTACTTTTTACTTTTTACTTTTTATTTTTTATTTTTTGCTTTAAACTTTTTACTTCTAATAGATTTATCACGCGCCCGCACCAGATTTTTAAGTTCGGTCATAAATTCCGATACGTCTTCAAACTCCAGATAAACCGACGCGAAACGGACATACGCTACTTTGTCGAGTTCTTTGAGTCGGCGCATTATGATTTTGCCCATCTCGCTGGTTGGAAGCTCGCGGTCGGCTGAATCCTGCACGTTTTTTTCGACCGAATCAACGATTGATTCGAGCTGCGAAGAAGAAATCGGACGTTTTTCGCACGCGCGGAGCAAGCCAGCCAAAATTTTATTGCGCTCGAAAATTTCGCGTTTGCCGTCCTTTTTGACGACCATATACGGAATTTCGTCAATTCGTTCGTAAGAGGTGAAACGCCGGGAGCATTGCAAACATTCGCGCCGCCGACGGATTGCATCGCCGTCTTTGGCTTCGCGCGAATCAACAACTTTGTCTTCTAAAAAACCGCAAAATGGACATTTCATAATCAGTTATCAGTTATTAATAATCAGTTGTCAGTTACCAGTTTGTTGACTTTTGATTGCTGACCGTTGACTGTTTTCTTGCTCAACTTCTTCAACTGCATGTTCGGAATCGAGCAGACTCCGAAACCGCGCAATGCTCATATCGCCGTGCAAAAAGTAGTAAATTCCGAAAAAGACGGCGGGCGCGAAATAAACGAGATGCATCGCAATCGAAGTTGCCATCGCGTCATTTTGGTCAACATTCAAAAACACTAAACCGCTCGCCGTTGCCGCGTGAAACGCGCCGGCTGCGCCGCCCGGTGTCGGCACAACCGAACCGATTGCCGCCCAACCCATTACAAATAAAGAATCTGTGAAACTGAGCGGCAAATCGAACGCTAATAAAACCAACCACGTCGGAATGGCGATCGAAAACCAGAGCAGAATTGTCCAAAAAACTATCGCAACAATTTCACGCCAATCTTTTAAAACTTGTAAAGACTTAGCGAGTTGATTTAAAAGACTCAGAAAAATCCTTTGGATTCGTTTGGGAATGAAGCTTTTGTCTGATGCTCGTTCAAACCAAGCAATAAAGCGCGCGGCAAATTTCTGATAAAAATATAATATTAAAAATCCGAACGCCACGCCGATGAGCATTAAATTCCCGACAAGTTTGACGTAACCGAATTCGGTTTCGCGTCCTGCCGGAGCATCAAACCAAATAAGATTAATGGAAAAAAAACATATCAAAGACGCGAGGTCAAAGATTCTTTCGACGCCTAAGGTTATCAACGCGGTTGAGGGGCGTACGCGCCGGTCGCGCATCGGCAGCCACATCGGACGAACGATTTCGCCGATTCTGCCGACGAGAAAAACCGCCGCGTAACCAACTGTCGTCGTCGCAAAAAGCTCCTTCAAAGAAGTTTCGGTTATCGGCGCAAGCAAAACTTTCCAGCGGATTGCCCGCAGAAAATAACCAAAACAAACACCTAAAGTCGCTAGAGCCAAATAAAAAGGGTTTGCCCGCCGCAGACTTTGGCTTACTTCCTGCCAATCGAGATTGCGCCCGAAAAACCAAAAGATAAAAACGGCGAATAAAAATAGTAGTATAAATTTTAGAGATTTTCGCAAATGCTTTTCCGACCTTGCTTGATAAAATTCAGAAGCTAAAAAGCGTGTAACACACCGCTAAAAACTCAAGATACAGTATTATGCTAAAAAACTGTAATGTATATTGTGGTTTAATCTGGAAAGACTAAAAAAATCTTTATTGGAACTTTTCTTTTTCGGCTCTCGTAAAAAATTCTTGACAAGGCAAGTTTTTCGGCTTTGTTGCTTTAATTAAAGGCAAGCGGGTTCTTGGAGAACAAAGCGTTGGAAGCATTAAAAGCAGTAGCAACAACCGCTAATGGAGCGGAACTTGTGCGGCGGTGTCGCGCCGGTGACGGCACGGCTTGGGAAGAAATTGTTTCAACTTTTTCGCGGCGAATTTTTAATCTCGCGTATCGTTTTACATCAAGCATCGAAGCCGCCGAAGATTTGACACAGGAAGTTTTCGTGCGGATTTACAAAACGCTTGAGCAATACGATGCGAAACAAGGCGATTTGACAAATTGGTTGATGCGGCTCGCCAGAAATTTGATAATTGACGATTATCGGCATCGGCAGCGCAATCCGCAAAATTCCTACGCCGACGACGTCGAAGACCATACGTTTCATCTTCGCGCAATCGGAACATCGGCGCATAAAGAAATTGAGCGGCGCGAATTGGCGAAACAAGTCCAGGACGGAATTGATAAACTGCCGCCCGATTTGAGAACGTGCGTAATTTTGCGCGACATTGAAGAATTGAGTTATCAGGAAATTGTGGATTTGCTGAAAATTCCCGAAGGCACGGTTAAATCGAGAATAAATCGCGGGCGAATTGAATTGGCGAAGATTTTGCGCCGAATGCGAGTTGTAAATATGTAAAATGAAAATTAATTGCAGATGAACGCGGATAAATTTCATCTGTGAATTAGATAAAACCGATGTAAAAGTTTTGAGTTATGAATTATGAAAACGAAAAATTAATAAACTGTTCAAAGTTCGAGGCATTTTTGACCGATTATTTAGATAACGCTTTGGACCGGCAGACGAAAGTTGCGATGGCTGAACACGCTCTTCGCTGTCCTCTCTGCCACGCGCTCCTCAACGAAGTGAGAACTGCCGTTGAAGTTTGCCGAGAAATTGCCGCACCGAAGTTTTCAATGACGCATCTCGAAGCCAGAATTCTTTCGATGACCGCGCCTGAAACGGCGATGGCGTGCGCGGATTTTGAAGACTATTTGACTGATTATTTGGATGGATTTCTTCCCGCGACAGTTTTTCATCGTTGGGAACGCCACGCCGTTTTGTGCGAAAAATGCACGGATTTGCCGGGCGAAGTCGTTCGCTCGATTGCTGCTTGCTACACTTATAAAACTGACGAACTACCGATTCCCGAAGGTTTGAACGCGAAGATTTTGCAAGCGACGATTGGAACGGAACGGGCGAAAGACGTTCAAGCAACTTGGATCTCGCAGTCAATCGAATGGCTGCGCGGATTGAGTTTCCCGGTCCCGATTCCGCAACTCGCGCCCGTCGCAATGATTATGATGTTCGCGGCTTTAATTTTCAGCCAGACTGTTTCCGCCGACGGTTCGATTAGCGGAATGTACCAAAAGAGTTTTGAACTCGCGGGTCAAACTTACAAACAAAGCACGGATATTATGTTCGGCGAAAAACCCGTCGAACCGCCCATCAAGCAAAAATCTAACCAAGAACCGATTCAAGGAACTTATATTAATAACGAGGGAAACGAACGATGAATTGTGCATATCACGGGCAAAATGTGGCGGTTATAAATTGTAACGGATGCGGAAAACCGCTGTGTCCGTCGTGCGACCACCGCATCAAAGGTTTTCCTTTTTGCCAAGACTGCATTGTTTCGGGCGTAGAACTTCTGCGGAATTATAATCATTCTTCTTACGCGCCGATTATCAAAAGGCAGACTTCGCCGCTGGTCGCCGCGCTTTTATCATTGGTTTGTCCCGGACTCGGCGCGGCTTACAACGGACAAACGACAAAAGCGTTGGTTTATTTCGCCGTGTTCGTCGGACTTTTTCAGATGGCGGTTTTGACGGGCGGAATGCCGCTTTTCGTGCTTGGATTTATGGGAATGTGGCTGTTTGCCGCGCTCGATTCGTGGCGCACGGCGCGTCTGCTTCGCTCCGGCGTTACGCCGAATAATGCGGAAGACATTATCGTGCAGAGATTCGCCAGCAATCCAAAACTTTGGGGAATTGTTCTAACCGCGCTTGGAGCATCTTTTTTTCTCAACGCATTTTTTAATATACGTTTTTTAATGCGCGGAATTTTGCCCGTTTTATTAATTAGCATGGGCGTTTACCTGCTTCGTGATTTTGTGTTTAAATCAAAGAAAACCAAGCAAAAATGGGCTGATTACACGACGCGGACGAATGCGCCGACGTATGCCACCGCGCATGGCGACGCAAGTTTTCGTGCCGACGATTTTGACACGCAGAATGATTTTGCAACCGAAAAACGAGTTTCGACGTGGAAAAACAAGTAAGGAATTGTGTATGATGGAAAAACGACGGCTTTCGACATCTTTAAATTATTGAGAGCTATCGGACGGTTAAAAATTTTAAGTATTAAGGATTATTAAAATTATGCCAATTTGGTTAAAAGCCGCCGGAAAATGGGGAAGCATCTTCGCCATTTTGGCTCTGGTCGTAACATTATTAAAACAGATAATCGCGTTCATCGGTTTTCTAACATTTGCCATTAAAGTTTTAGTCATTTTGGTCTTTGTCGCGCTGATTGGCGCGGTTGGTTTTATGATTGTCCGAAGTTGGAACACCAACCGTCAGGCAAAAAATTAAGCCGAAAGACTAGATACTTTTTATATCTGAACGCGAGCAATCACCAAAATATTCGGGATATTTGCTTTTAGGTGATTGCTTGTGTTACCTTTTTACTTTCCAAAACCAAAAAATAAGCAATGCAATTTTGGTAAAACCCCTAAGAAGGTTTTGTGTGTTCGTTCACACGAAAACTTTCGACAAGGACATCGCGTCAGTCGCCGTATGGCTGTGCTTTCGTGATTCCAAGCATTTGAAAATCATAAGTTTCCAAATGCGTAAAATCATAAAATAAGGAGCAACAAGCATAATGCACAAAGACGACAAGTTTTATACTTTTCTATCATCGCATTTAATCAATTTTAAAAGTTACGTTAAACAGGAAGAAATTTCCAAAAAAATTTTTCAGATAAGCATCGTCGGCTTCATTCTAATAGCTGGCATTTTAACAATCAGTTTTTCAGGTTTTATAAACACTAATATATTCGCCGAATTACATTTAACTTTTCAAGACAAGCCCGCAAAAATTACTCAACAAATCCAAAAATCCAAAACAGCCGCCGAATACAAATCAATCAATTACATGCGTCCTGCGTCTTCTGAGTACATCGCCATCAACAGCGGCGGACCGATTGGTAACTTAACGGAAGACGAATCGGAATCTGGTGAAGCAACGATTGAAAGTCAGCTTCGCCTAATTGAAACGACCGGCAATCCGGGATTTCTACCGACGATGTGGGCGCATTTAGGCAAAATAAATAACGAATTCGGTTATCGCCGCAATCCGTTCAGCGGGCGCGGTTACGAATTTCATGCAGGAATGGATATTGACGGCGACCGCGGCGACGTAATTGCTGTACCTGCCAACGGCATCGTGACTCGCGCCGGTTGGGAAGGCGGTTACGGTAATATGATTGAGGTTGACCACGGCAACGGCTTGACCACCCGCTACGGACATCTGTCTCGAATCGGAGTTCAGCCGAACGACACCGTTCAGCGCGGACAACTTATCGGTCTTATCGGTTCGACGGGACGCTCGACCGGTCCGCATCTGCATTACGAATTGCGCTTAAACGATAAACCAATCAACCCGCGCCGTTTTCTGCCGCCCGAACCGGCGGAAATCAGAGCATTAAACGCAGAATAATTATTAAACCAAACGCATAAAAAGCGAGTCTAAATCAGACTCGCTTTTCTTTTTGCTGCAAAGGTCATAGGATTTTTTCAGTTTTATGAGTAAAATCATCTTATAATGTTAAATAAATCTGAACGAAAAGGAACTTGAATAGAAAATGCGTAATAAGCTAAACATTTTTTCAACATACATCTTGATGTTTGCCGTTTTATTGTCGTCGGTATCGTCTGCGTTTGCCTTTCCCGAAGAAGGAATGTTCACGCCCGACCAAATCGGCAGACTGCCGCTCTCAAAAAAGGGTTTGAAAATAAAACCGTCTGATATTTATAATCCGAACGGCGTTGGATTGTCCGATGCCGTTGTGCGTCTCAGCGTCGGCTGCACGGCGGAATTCGTCTCGCCCGAAGGTTTGATTTTGACTAATCATCATTGCGGCTTCGATGCTCTTGTTTCGGCTTCAACGCCACAAACCGATTACGTCGAGTTAGGTTACAAAGCCGATTCGCGGACGAATGAATTGCCCGCCAAAGGATATTCGGTATTTATGACGCAGCGCGTTGAAGACGTAACGGCGAAAATTAATCGAGGCGCGGAAAATTTAACGGGTGATGCTCGCGCCCAAATGATTAAAAAAAACACCGAAGAACTTCAACAACAAGAGCAATCTAAAGCACCAACGGGTTCGGTAATTCGCATTCAATCGTTAAACAGCGGATTTTTTCATTATTTGTATCAAACAATGCAGATAAAAGACGTTCGCGTCGTTTACGCGCCGCCGAGAAATATCGGCGTATTCGGCGGCGACCCGGACAATTTTGAATGGACACGGCATACGGGAGATTTTACTTTTCTGCGTGCATATACCGCACCCGACGGCTCGTCTTCTGAGTATTCGCCGAACAACATTCCCTTCAAACCGAAAAAGTTTTTGACGATTAATATCGGCGGAGTCAAGGAAAACGATTTTGTTTTCGTCTTAGGTTATCCGGGCGGCACAACGCGCTATCGTGAAAGCCAATCAATTGATTTTGCGGAAAGCACCAATTTCCCTTTTCTCGCTTCATATCTGCAGGCGCGGAGTGAAGCACTCGGCAAAGTTGGTGAAACGAATGAAGAAAAGCGTATAAAATTTCAATCCGACCGAGCTGGTCTGGACAATTACCGCAAAGTTTATGAAGGCAGCAGCGTGGCTTTGAAACGGAACGACACGAGTGTCAAAAAACGCGCCGAAGAAGCGAAGTTTGCCGCTTGGATAAACGCCAATCCGCAGCGTCAAGCTAAATACGGTGAAGTTTTACCGAGTCTTACACGTATCTCCAGCGAGTATTATCCGACGGCGCAGCGCGATTTAATTCTGCGAACACTTCCGCCGACAGCAACACCTGTTTTTAAACAAGTCTACGAGGCGGTGTTAACCGTTCAGCAAGGCAAAACTTTAACGCCGGCTGAAAAACAGCAGAAACTTACCGAGATTCAAAAGGTTTATCAAACGCGCGAGCCGATTCTCGAACGTGAAGTTCTCAAATTTTTCTTAAAGGAAATGGCGGAATTGCCAGTCAATCAAAAGTTTCGGGCGGCGGAAAATCTTTTCAATAAATTTGAAGGCAAAGAACGCCGTTCAGCCGAAGAAACGTTTGCGGAATCAATCGCTGAAAGAGAAAATTTCGACACGCCAGAAAAAGTCATCAAACTTTACGACCTATCGCTGAGCGATTTACAGAAAAGATATCCTAATATCGTTGAATTTATGACGGCTTTAGGTCAAGAAAAATCGGCGGTAATGGCGCGAACGGCGAAATTCAATGGTGAAATTGACCGCCTGAGATTGCTTTATCAACAAGGAATGGCGGAAATGAAAGGCATTCAACCTTACCCGGACGCGAATTCGACTTTGCGATTCACATACGGCAATGTCAGAGGCTATAGTCCGCGCGAAGCCGTTACATACAGCCCATTCACTACGCTTAGAGGAATGATTGAAAAAGACAGCGGCGAAATACCGTTCGATGTTCCGCAAAAATTGATAGATCTGCAGCGCGCGAAAGATTTCGGCAGATTCGGTGTCGGCAACACTGTTCCCGTTAATTTTCTGGCAACCACCGACATCATCGGCGGCAATTCGGGAAGCCCGATTATGAACGCTTTCGGCGAGCAGGTCGGCATCGTCTTTGACGGCAACTACGAAGGCTTAGGCAACGATCTTTTCTATAACGAGGCTGTCGGACGCACAATTGCCGTTGATATTCGCTATGTTCTTTTCGTTACGGAAAAATTCGGCGGCGCAGGCTGGATTCTCGGCGAGATGAATATCAAAGGTAGAACTCCGGTCAAAGCAAGAAGTGCTGCAACTGAGTAATTACAAAGGTAAATAATTATTGGAAAGCGCGGCGTTTTTAACAAATTTCGCTGCGTTTTTCTTTTTCAAATATGAAATTAAGAAATATAAATTTAGTTAAATGAGGAAAATCAGACACTTTTTACACTATCTCGGCTTGTATAGCATAAACAGTTGTAGAAAATCCGTCTCGCCTGTACACCCGCACTGCCAATACAACGAATGTCTTTGGTCTTAACATCAAATCCGAACTATAATCTAAAAACCCCTAAAAATTTTACTAGGAGATTCTAAAATAAATGATGTTTAAGACAGCTACCGCCCTTTTAATTTTTATGAGCTTGAATGCCGGTGCTTACGCGCAAACGAAAATTGAGTATCCGCAAACGCGTAAGGTCGAGCAGTCGGACGATTATCACGGAACAAAGATTTCCGACCCGTATCGTTGGCTCGAAGATGATAATTCAGCCGAAACAAAGGCTTGGGTTGAAGCCCAAAACAAAGTTACCTTCGATTATCTGAATCAAATTCCCGAACGCGCGAAAATCAAAGCGCGTCTGACCGAGCTTTGGAATTACGAAAGATATTCCGCGCCGTTTAAGCAGGGCGGCAAATATTTTTACACCAAAAACGACGGGCTGCAAAACCAATCGGTCTGGTATGTCGCTGAATCCGCGGGCGACAAAGGTCGCGTTTTGCTCGACCCGAATACGCTTTCCAAAGACGGCACGGTTGCCTTAAATGGTTCGTCAATTTCCGACGATGGCAAATTGCTGGCTTACGGTTTGTCCTCGTCCGGTTCGGATTGGATAGAATGGCGTTTCAAAAACGTCGAAACCGGCGAAGATATGGCGGACGTTTTGAAGGACATCAAATTCTCCGGCGCGTCTTGGACGAAAGACGGCAAGGGCGTTTTTTATTCGCGCTTTCCGGCGACCGATGAAAAAGCAAAATTAACCAGCCTCAATTACAATCAAAAAATTTATTATCACAAACTCGGCACGCCGCAATCGGAAGACGGCTTGATTTACGAACGCGCTGACGATAAGGAAATGGGAGTCGGCGGCGGCGTTACCGAAGACGGCAAATATCTTATTGTCTACGTTTCAAAAGGCACTTCGCCGAAAAATCAGATTTATTATAAGGATTTGAGCAAACCGGATTCGCAGGTTTTGCCGCTGATTGATAAATTTGAATCGAGCTACGGTTTTATCGGCAATGACGGCTCGATGTTTTATTTCCTCACTGACAAAGACGCTTCTCACGGTCGCGTGGTGGCGGTGGATGTTTCCAAACAAGATAAAGAATGGAAGGAAATTATTCCCGAAGGACGCGAAACGCTCGGCGACGTTAATTTTGTCAACAACCAATTTATTGGAAACTATCTGAAAGACGCTTACACACAGATTCGCATTTACGATATCAAAGGAAAATTTCTCCGCAACGTCGAACTTTCGGGTATCGGCACGGCGGGCGGCTTCGGCGGCAAGCGCGATGATACGGAAACCTTTTATACTTTTTCAAGCTATGCGACACCGCCGACGATTTACCGCTACGATATGAAAACCGGCAAATCGGAAGTGTTCCGCAAAGCCGGCGTGAAAATCAATCCAGGCGACTACGAAGTCAAACAAATCAAATATAAAAGCAAAGACGGTACGGAAGTTCCGATGTTAATCGTTTACAAAAAAGGCTTAAAAATGGACGGCATGAATCCGACTCTGCTTTACGGCTACGGCGGTTTCAATATCTCTTTGACACCGAGCTTTTCCGTTTCGCGTCTGGCGTGGATGGAAATGGGCGGCGTGTTTGCTGTTGCAAACTTGCGCGGCGGCGGCGAATACGGCAAAGAATGGCACGAATCGGCAATTAAAACTAAACGTCAAAACGCCTTCGATGATTTCATCGCGGCAGCTGAATATCTGATTTCCGCGAAATACACCAGCCCGAAAAAACTCGCCATTCAAGGCGGCTCGAACGGCGGCTTACTCGTTGGCGCGGTTTTAAATCAACGTCCCGAACTTTTCGGCGCAGCACTTCCCGCCGTCGGCGTTATGGATATGCTCCGCTTTAACAAATTCACCGCCGGACGTTACTGGACTTCCGATTACGGCTCGCCCGACAACCCTGAAGAATTTGCGGCGATTTATAAATATTCGCCGCTTCATAATCTGAAAAAAGGCACGAAATATCCGGCAGTTTTAGTCACAACGGCTGACCACGACGACCGAGTTGTTCCCGCGCACAGTTTCAAATACGCGGCGACTTTGCAGGAATCGCAAGGCGGCGACGCGCCGGTTTTAATCCGCATCGAAACCAAAGCCGGACACGGCGCAGGCAAACCGACTTCCAAGCAAATCGAAGAGATAGCCGATATCTACGGATTCCTGATGAAAAACTTGGAAATGAAAATGAATTAAGTTTAGCTGTTAAAAATTCTATTAAGAAGCGGAAAGTGTAAATCATATTTTATTACGACTTTTCGTTTCTTATACAAAAACAAAACTAAATGGGTTCTTCGGAATAGCTGAAAGATGTTAGTTAACAACTGACAGATAAAAAGCGCAGCTATCAGTTATCATTTTTAGCTATTCCGAATAATAAATTAACCTTTCTCTTTTGTCTTCGTATTATTTCTAAATTTACAAACCTTTAAAGCCTAACGGTATCTTTGATTTAAAAAGTAACAAATATTTAAAAAAATGTTGTTGACAGGTAGGGCTTAGACAGGCCGTCTGAGATTGCTCATTGGGTGACCAACCCGAGTGCTTGGCTTAAAGAAAAACTTCGCTTACAGTGGAAACCGATGCCGTCACTTTCAACTTGGCAAACATTGATTGCCAACCACCTAGATGCCTCAGAGTTTGATAAAAAAGTATGTCAGTATTTTCAGAGTTTGAGTTCCGAGCAACAGCAATTACTTAATTTAGATGGCAAAGTGGTTTGCCGTGCGATTGCCAAAGAAACCAATAAGCAGTTGTATTTAGTAGCTTTACAAGCAAGCGGGAACAATCCGGTGGTTGAGCAAACGGCACTGGCAAAAAGGAAAATGAAATTAGTGCGGCAAACCGCTTGTTGGAAAAAGCCGATTTTGTTCAATAAAATAGTCAGTGGCGATGCGATTTTTGCTCAACCAGAGCTGTCGCAGAAAGCGGTTGAAAAAGGCGGCGAAGATCTGTGGAAATTGCGAGCCAAGCAAGGTCGGATTTACGATCAGGCGAAGAACTATTTTGAAAGCCAAGCAGATAAATAGGTTGGCAAAGCGAGCAGTTTGGAGAAAGGAGACGGACGCATTGAGGAGCGCGAGATTCTGAGCAGTTGCCGTTTAGCGCACAAAATAGAGTTTCCATATCTCACCCGAAGTGTTCCGCATCAGACGCAAAAGTGAACCAGTAAAGACAGGCAAGCAGAGTGAACAAACGATTTACGGAATGACATCATTGCCGGTAGAAGCGTTCGGAGCAAAACAGTGGTTGAGTTTGACCAGACATCATTGGAGCATCGAGAACGGCTTGCACTATCGGCGGGACGTCACTTTTAAGGAAGACAAAGTAAGGCAAACATCGCCGCGCGGCGGACGGGTTCTGGCAATGGTGAATAATCTGAGCATTGGAATCTTGAGAAAACCAGGTTGGGAAAATATCGCCAAAGCAGGCCGACATTTCAGCGCAATGATAGATGAAGCCTTGCGTTTGATATTGCTTCCGATAAAACTCCTACTTTGAATAACCCCTATCTCCAAGCCTTTTAGTTATTAAACCAACTTTCCATCACCGAATCTTGCAGAATAATTGTTTGGTCGCGTTCCGGTCCCGTCGAGATTAAGCCGATTTCGACATTGATTGAGTTTGACAAAAATTCGACGTATTCACGGGCTTTTGCTGGCAAATCTTCGATTTTCGTTACGCCCAAAGTCTCTGATTTCCAACCTTCCAAATTTTCATAAATCGGTTTGATTTTATCTAATTCCTGCGAAACTGCGGGAAATGTTTCAACTCTTTCGCCGTCAATCTCATAGCCGACGCAAACTTTTATTTTGTCTAAAGTGTCAAGCACATCGAGTTTTGTCAGCGCGAGCGAATTAAAACCGTTGAGTTCCGCTGCGTATTTCGTCGCCACCGCGTCAAACCACCCGCAGCGGCGCGGACGTTTCGTAACCGAACCGTATTCGTTGCCGCGCTTCCGAATCAAGTTCGCCATTTCTTCTTCCTCGTCTAACATCTCCGTTGGAAATGGACCCTCGCCGACGCGCGTGGCGTAAGTTCGGACGATTCCCAAAACGCCTGTGATGTGATGCGGCGGAATGCCCGCCCCGACCGACGCGCCGCCCGCCGTCGGATTTGACGATGTAACATACGGATAAGTTCCGTGGTCAACATCGAGCAAGGTCGCTTGTGCGCCTTCGAGCAGGATTTTTTTGTTCTGCTTTTTGGCTTCCGAGAAAAAGTGTGAAGTTTCGGCGACAAACGGACGCAATCTTTCAACTAGAGGAGCAATCTCTTTGAAAATCTCGTCAGCGTAAAGCGGCGGTTGTCCGTAAAGAACGATAATGCGATTGGCTTCTTCTAAATTTCTTTCGATTCGCATTTTCAAAACTTCGGGAACGAGCGCGTCAGCGACACGGATGCCGCGTCTGCCCGCTTTATCTTCATAAGCCGGTCCGATTCCGCGCAAGGTTGTGCCGATTTTTTCATTTCCCAGACGTTCTTCGGAAGTATGGTCGAGAGCGCGGTGATACGGCATTATCAAATGCGCTCTTGAAGAGACTTTCAAGCGTTCGGGCGTGATTGAAATTCCCTGCGCGGTCATTTGGTCAACTTCTTCAAAAAACGCTTTCGGGTCAATCACCATTCCATTGCCGAGAACGCAAGTGCTGTCTTCGTGAATAATTCCCGACGGCAGAAGCCGCAGAACAAACGCTTTTTCGCCGACGTAAACCGAGTGTCCGGCGTTGTGTCCGCCTTGGTAACGCGCCACGATGTCGAAGCGGTCAGCTAATAAATCAACGACTTTTCCCTTTCCTTCATCGCCCCATTGCGCGCCGATAATGACAATTATCATTTAACATTTAACATTTAACATTAATCATTTATCATTTTCAGCCGTTTGAAATTTAACTGTTAAATGTTAAATGTTAAATGTTCTTCCTCCATTCTTCCGCCAGCATTCCGTAAATCGCCATATCATAAAAGCGCGTGTGCCTCCATTGCGATTGGCGCAGAACGCCTTCGAGCGTAAAATTTAATCTTTCAGGAATTGCATGGCTTTTGATGTTTTCCGTCGCGCAATGAATCTCGATACGATTCATTTTTAATTCATCAAACGCATATTCTATCAATACCTTGCAAGATTTTGTAACGATGCCTCTACCCTCGTAGTCTTGTGCAATCCAATAACCGATTTCCGTGCGCTTGCTGCCCCAATTGAAATTTACAAAACCAATTGCGCCAACGATTTTTTCCCGGTAAAAAATGCCGAATGTCTGGCTCGTCTTTTCGGCAAATGCTTTTTGAGTTCGATCGATAAACTCATCTGCACTTTCGAGCGAATAATCTCCGGTTACCCAATGCAAAAAAGGTTGCAGATGTTTGTAATTTGCTTTGACCGCCGCGAAAATCTCTGCGGCATTATCTTTGATAAACGGACGCAACTCAATTTCGTCGGTAATCTGAAATTTTGTCATCTAACTCCGAGTCATGTTGTAAAGCTGAACATATTTTCGTGCCGCGTTTTCCCACGAATTATCTGTCATCATTCCGTTCCACTGAATTTTTCGCCACGTTTCCGGCTCATAGTATGTAAACAATGCTTCGTAAATCTTCTCCAAAAACTTATCTGCGCTAAATTCTCTGAATTTGAATCCGTTGCCCGTGCTGCTCACACGGTCAAAATTCTCAACCGTATCGTCAAGTCCGCCGACGGCGCGAACAATCGGAACGGTTCCATATCGTAAGCTGTACATTTGATTCAAACCGCACGGCTCAAAACGCGAAGGCATCAGAAAAACGTCCGCACCCGCTTCGATTTGGTGCGCCAAAGTTTCGTTATAACCGATGTAAATTCCAACTTGCTGCGGCGCGTAATTTTTTAATTTTTGCAGAAAGTCTTCGGATTCACGCTCGCCCGAACCAAGCGCAATAAAATATGCGCCCGTCGCTAAAATCTCGCCGACGGTTTGCCGAATCAATTCAAAACCTTTCTGCGAAGTCAGCCGGGTTATGCTGGCAAAAATTGGCTTGTCTAGATTTTCGGGTAAAAAGAATTTCTGCAGCAAAGAGCGTTTGCACATCCGTTTGCCGCTCAGATCCTGCGCGTTAAAATGTGCGGGCAAATCCGAATCGGTTTCGGGATTCCAAACGTCGTAATCAACGCCGTTGGTGATTCCAATCAATCGGTCAGAACGCTGGCGCAAAAGCCAGTCAAGTCCATAACCGTTTTCCGCCATTTGAATTTCGTAAGAATAGCGGCGCGAAACCGTCGAGAGCATATCCGAATCCGCAAGTCCGGCTTTAAGAGCCGAAGCCGCGCCGCCGGTTGAAAAAGCGTTGCGCGAAAAGTCGTCACCGAAACCGAGTTTCCAAAGCTCTTCCGTCCCGAACGCACCTTGATAAGCCATATTGTGAATTGAAAAAACCGTCCGCGTGTTGTGCCAATAAGAATCCCAACGCCGTAGTTTCGCAATCTCGATTGCCGCAAAACCGCAATGCCAATCATTTAATTGAACGATGTCGGGAGCATTTCCGATTCGTCGCAGCAAAACAATTGCCGCGTGATTGAAAAAAGCGAAACGTTCATAATCTTCCCGATAACCGTAAATCGAATCGCGGAAAAACATCTCCGGCGCGTGAATCAAAAACGTCGGCGAGCCGTTCGCTTCGCTGTAATAAACTTGCGTTTTATAATTCTGCCCGCGCCAGACAACCCACAAATCGTCAATTGCCAAATGCTCAATTAAGTTTTCTTTGGTTTGGCGATAAAGCGGCGTAATAAGGAGCGAATCAACGCCGACTTGCCGCAATGCTTTCGGCAAAGCACCGGCAACGTCTGCCAAACCGCCTGTTTTTGAATATGGAACTGCTTCCGCAGCTAAAACTGCAACACGCATTTACTTATTGTGCGAAATCAATAACCATTGTCGTTCCAGCCATCGGAGTATATCTAGCTTGCGGCAGCGGATACGGCGACAGATTTGCCATCACTGAAAAATCGCCGTTTTCCTTCCAATCTTTCGGAATGACCTTCGCTTTGAGCGTAATAAGATTCGTTCCTCTTTTGACCTTCTTCCGCGTCATCATTCTGAAACCACCGGAATCGGTAACATTAAACCCGATTGCCACACTGCCTTCATCCATTGATTCGAGCGTATATTCGATTTCAATCGTAAATTCATTTTCCGCGCCGTCAATCACCGGTGAAGCGGCAGTAATATTGACAATGCGAATTTTGTCTGGGTTTTCCTGCTTTGATTGACCCGAATTCTGAGCGTTTGCAGTTGTCGCCGAAAGGCTTGCAACCACCGCAAAAAGAAAGAAAATAAAAATATATTTTGATTGCTTCATTTCAAAAACCTCACTTAATGAATTCTAACCGTTCGGTAAAAAAGAAATCGTGAATAGAAAATCGTTCACATTATAACGACTCTATTCACGATTCACAATTGACGATTTATGAAAATCTAGCTTTGCATCGAAGCGAGAAACTCCGAATTAGCTTTTGTTTTACTTAATCTTTCTAAAACAACTTCCATTTGTTCGACGGGCGAAAGCGGATTAAGCACGCGGCGCATAACCCAAATCCGTGCTAGGTCTTCTTTGTTGATAAGCAATTCTTCTTTGCGCGTTCCGCTTCTCTGCAAATCAATTGACGGGAACAGGCGTTTGTCTGAAAGCCGTCGGTCGAGATGAATCTCCGAGTTACCGGTTCCTTTAAATTCTTCAAAGATAACGTCGTCCATCCGCGAGCCGGTATCAATCAAAGCCGTCGCAATAATCGTCAGACTTCCGCCTTCTTCGATGTTACGAGCCGCGCCAAAAAATCGTTTCGGACGTTGCAAAGCGTTTGAATCAATACCACCCGACAGAATTTTTCCACTCGGCGGAACAACCGCGTTGTGCGCTCTTGCCAGACGAGTAATCGAATCAAGCAGAATAACGACATCGCGTTTGTGTTCAACCAGGCGTTTCGCTTTTTCGATGACCATATCGGCGACTTGCACGTGGCGCGTCGGCGGTTCGTCAAAGGTTGACGAAATAACTTCGCCTTTGACCGAGCGCTGCATATCGGTTACTTCTTCGGGGCGTTCGTCAATTAGCAGAACAATCAAGGTTACTTCCGGATGATTCTCCGTCACCGAGTTGGCGATTGTCTGCAGCAGCATCGTTTTACCCGTGCGCGGCGGCGCGACGATAAGAGCGCGTTGTCCTTTTCCAATCGGCGTAACTAAATCAATCACCCGCGCCGAAATATGTTCGGCATCGGTTTCCATATTTAGCTGCTCATCGGGGTAAAGCGGCGTGAGATTATCAAAGAAAATCTTTTCGCGCGAATGTTCAGGGGCTTCAAAGTTGATTGCTTCGACTTTTATCAGCGCGAAATAACGCTCGCCTTCTTTCGGCGGACGAATCTGACCGCTGACGGTATCGCCGGTGCGCAAATCAAATTTGCGAATCTGCGAAGGCGAGACGTAAATATCGTCCGGTCCCGGCAAATAGTTGTATTCGGGAGCGCGAAGAAATCCGAAGCCGTCGGGCAGCGTCTCCAAAACGCCCTCCGAAAATATCAAACCGCTTTTTTCGGTCTGCGCGGCGAGAAGTTTGAATATCAACTCCTGTTTACGCATTCCCGACGCGCCTTCAACGCCCATTTCCTTCGCAATATGCGTTAATTCGGAAATAGACATATCTTTTAATTCGGCTAAATCCAAAGTAACGCCGTCAACAGGCAAATCTGTTTTTTTGCCCCTTTCGTTATTTGCTTTATCCTTTTCGTTATTTGCGTTATTGGAAGTCTCAGCGGCATTGGAAGCTTCAGCGTTTTCAGAGGCGGGGATTTCCGCGTCTTCATTGGTTTTGTCAAAACCGTTTTCTTCGTATTTACCGACCCGACTTGTTCTAGTCCTTGTTGTTCTGGTTGCCATTTTTTTATCCGTTCGTTTTAGGAAGTTTTTTAGCAGTTTTCCAAGATTAAATCTTTATGATAAACGACGCTAATTAATGCCTTTTGATAAAAGTTAGAAATGCTCGAATCTTGGAAATAATTGTATGGAATTCCGTTGTGATGCAAATATAAATTAATCCTTTTGGATTAATAAAACCCTTGAGTTAATTGGGAATAATTAATTATTACTATATTCACCCGAATAAATCAACTAAAATTTATCTTTTTCCAAAGAATTTCCGATTTCCCGCCAAACTTCGTCTCTGCCTTTTCCCGTCAGCGCAGAATACGAAATAATTTTGCTTTCCGGCAGAGAATTTTCAATCTCCTGCAAACTCGTTTTTAACCGATTATTCGACAGTTTATCAGCCTTAGTTGCGACAATGAGATGGTTTTTTTGATGATAAACCAGCCATTCGTGAAGCTGCCGGTCGAGCGTCGTCGGAGCGTGGCGCGAATCTATGAGTTGAATTGACAAAACGAGTTCCTGCCGCTTTCCGAGATATTCTTCCGCCATTTTGCCCCAATCGGCACGCATCGTTTTCGACACTTTCGCGTAACCGTAGCCGGGTAAATCGGTAAAATAAAACGCTTCATTTATCAAAAAAAAATTTATGCTCTGCGTTCTGCCGGGTGTGTTTGATGTTCTGGCTAAGCCTTTGCGTTGCAAAAGCGAATTAAGAAGGCTCGATTTGCCGACATTTGAACGTCCGAGAAATGAAATTTCCGGCAAATCGTCCGTTGTCCAATGGCTCTCGTTAAACGCGCTTTTGATGAATTCGGCGGAAGTGATCTTCATTCGTTGCAAATCATTTTGTATAAACTCTATAATTCTACAGCCAAAACTAAGTTTAACAATTCAGGGAGCAAATTTATGCGTCTTGTAAAAATCTCTGCGCCAAAAGGAAAAGGCACAAATGTCGCGCAAGCAGCTTTTTCAGTCGGCATCGAACAAGTATTCTATTCAAACGGTTGAAACTCACCTCGCCGCCGGCGAACCGCAAACGAAAGACGTGGTCGACATTGAAACTTCTACGCCGAAGGCAAAACATTTTATTGACGCGTTGCTGGCGGCTGATTTTTATAATTCCGAAGAATTCTCAATCGCCATTCGGCAACCGCGCTCAATTATTTCCGGCGACAGTTTGCGCGAATTAACCGAACCTCTTGTTGTGCCGGCGACTGATATTTTTGAAGAACTCTGGCAGTTCAGCCATATCACCGTCGGCTTTGTCGGACGTAATTTCATTGCCGCTTGCCTTTTGGCTTACGGTTTAATCCACCAACAAATTCTTTTAATGATTGCCGGATTATTATTTCTCCAACTGCTGCCGATTCTGTTGGCAATCGGCTTCGGCGCGTGGACACGGACGTGGAAACTTGTCGGTCAAAGCGCGTCGGCATTCATCGTCGCTATTATTTTGTTGACTCTCGGCGGAGTTTCGGTTGCTGCTTTGACAAATCCGCCGCTAAAATATGACGAATTCAATTCAACGTTTGTCGGTTTTCTAATTTCGCTCGCCGTCGGCATTGCGGCAGGTTTAGCAAATTCCGACGACGTTGGCAGGCGCGAATTTCTAGGACTCGCGGCAACCGCGCAAATCGCCATCATTCCCGTCTGGTTCGGAATTTGTTTTGTCTTCGGTTTTCCGACGACAACCGGTCAAGATGAAATTACGACTCGCGCTCTTGGTTTCGGATTGAATATCCTGACGATCATCATCGCTTCGCTTGCAACCTATATTTTGCTCGGCGCGACAAATCGCCGTTTGCCGGACGATTCTCGTTAAATATGCTTTTAGTAAATTTCGCCGAGTTTGTTCTCGTCATTCGGTTACCGAGGGGTGAATTGATAGTGGAGGGGTGAAATCGGCGAAATTTTCAGATGTGGAAAGTAAATTCGCGGTTGCTATTTATTTTTCCGTTCGAAATTTTCGCCGAAATTCACCTGCCATTTAAGCATTTTTCGACATTTCTCTACTCGCTTCTATCCAACGTTTCATTGATTCGCGTGCTTTGGCAAGTTTTTCTTTCGCGTCCGGCTGACGCATAATCAATTTTTCGAGATTTCCCAAAATATTCGGATTGCCCATTGTTTCCCTTAACTCAGGCAAAAACGGTTCTATCTTAGAAAATACGACAAAGTGTTCGCCGTGCGCGTCCGTAAACATTTCCTCGTCAATCGCGCCATGATTGACGAACGAAGCTGCCATATCCCAGTAAGTAACTACCATTCGATAATACGCCGATGTTTCCTTGTTCAAAATCGCTTGTATAATTTCTGCCGCGCTTTCAGGGAAAAAGGAAATCATCCAATTTCGCGCCTCGCGCATTGTGGCTTCGCGCCGTAAATCATACAGTTTTAGAATTAACTCAGCCGATTCTGCCTTGCTCATAATTTTTCTCCTTAAGTGTTTTGATAAATTAAATTGTTGCGGGAAATTGATTCAATTTGAAAAGTAGAATGAAACCGTTGCAAAGTCAAAGACGAGCTTAAAAGTTTCTGGTTACAAGTTAATGAACCACAACCGAACTTGAAACTTTGAACCGAAAACTTGAAACTTAATACGATGTCTCTGCCCGAAAAAATCGAATCCTTCATCAAAAACCTGCCCGACGCGGAAGGCGCACGGCGTTTCTATCAGCAGTTTGCGGAGAAGTTCCCCGCCGAAGAAAGAAAGCTCGCCAAAAACGAGGGTTTGCTCTCCGACGTTTTGACGCTGGCTGCTTTCAGCCCTTTATTGGCAATGACGATTCTGCAAAATCCAGGTTATATTTCTTGGCTCAATCGGCAGCGAATTTCGTCGAAAGTGCGCGGCAAAGATGAGATTCTTGAATCGCTGGCGCGATTTGCACTGACCAATACAAATGTCGAAACAAATATTTTGCTGGCGCGTTTTCGCCGCCGCGAACTGCTTAGAATTTATCTGCGCGACATCCGCAATCTCGGCGCAATCGCCGAAATCACCGAAGAAATTTCCAATCTCGCCGACGCGATTTTAGAATACGCTCTGCGTTACGCTCGTCAAGAACTCGACAATCGTTACGGTTCGCCGCTTGAAACTGATAAAAAAACTCGTATCAAACAAGCCAGATTTTGTATCGTCGCACTGGGAAAACTCGGCTCAAATGAATTAAATTACGCTTCGGATATTGATTTGCTTTTTCTCTATTCAAACGACGGCACAACCAGTGGACAAGGAACGCGCTGCGCAATTACTAACCGCGAGTATTTTGTAAAATTAGCGGAATTTGTCACGAAAATCGTCGGCGGTCAGACGGGCGAAGGCGCGGCATATCGCGTGGATTTGCGCTTGCGACCGCACGGGCGCGTCGGCGCGTTGGCAATTTCGTTTGATGAAGCAGTTAATTATTATAAAAAATCGGCGCAGAGTTGGGAACGCCAAGTCTTGATTCGCTCGCGTTCGAGCGCAGGCGCGGCGGAAGTTTTTCAAAAATTTTTCGAGCAGGTTGAATCGAGCGTTTTCTGGACGGATGAAACGGTGGAAAACGCCCTTTCCAACGTGCGTTTGTCGAAGGAAAAAATTAATCTCGAAAAGACTTCCGTCAAAAATTTCAACGTCAAATTGGGAACGGGCGGAATCCGCGAAATCGAGTTTATCGCGCAAGCCTTACAACTCGCTTTTGCGGGCAAAGACAAATGGCTTCGCGCCGCGCATACGCTGATAAGTTTGAGTCGTCTTGCCGATAGAAAACTTCTTTCAGAAGCCGAACTGACTGAACTTTTTGAGGCTTACGAATTTCTGCGGCGGCTCGAACACCGCTTGCAAATGGAAAACGGATTGCAGACCCAATTGCTTCCAAACGACGCTGACAAGCGTTTTTTAATAGCGCGGCGAATGAACTGCGCGGATTTGGATGAATTTGAAAAAGCGCTTGAGCTTCACACTAAAAACGTCAATCTGATTTTCTCGCGCGTCTTTCAAGAGGGAGAATTTGAACAGTCGCAATCACGTCGAAACACAGAAAATACGCCGGCGGTTTTTTATCAAAACTTGCCGTCTGCTCAAAGCGGATTGAACACAATCTTTTCATCGCTGGAAAAATCAGATGCCGAAATTGATGTGAGCGATAAAACTTTAGAAACGCTTAAACTACTTTCGGAAACATCGCCGCATTTTGCCGAAATGATTGCGTCGAATCCAAATTTGATAAGAAATTTGCCGACCTCAAAAGATGAATTAAACGAACAAAATTATCGAGAAATTTTTCTCTCCGCTGTCGGGCGAGAATCGAATTATAAAAACGAATTGGCGGTTTTGAGAAAAATTTGGTCGCGGTTTTTATTAGAAATTGTAGTCTTCGACATTTTTGAAAAAATCCCGCGCCAAAAAGCCAAACGCCTGCAAACCAATTTAGCCGAAGCCAGCATTGAAACCGCGCTTTTTATCACTCGGCGCGAACTCGAAAGACGATTTTCGGTAGAAGTTGACGAATTCCCCTTCGCAGTTTTGGGATTAGGCAAGCTTGGCGGCGGCGGAATGGATTACGGCTCGGATTTAGATTTAATTTTAATCTACGACGATGAAAAATCCGTTTTGGTAAAAGATTCGTCTCACACCGAATTTTACAGCCGCGCTGTCGAGATTTTCGTTACCGTACTTTCGAGCCTAACCCGCGACGGACATCTCTATCGCGTGGATTTACGCTTGCGTCCTGACGGCAAAAACGGTGCGACTTCCACAAGTAAAACGGCGTTTTTGAATTATCTGGAAACGCGAGCGGCGATTTGGGAATGGCTCGCGTATGTCAAATTGCGCGGTGTGGCGGGTTGTTTGAAATTAGCAAAGGAAACGGAGTTTGCGGCACGAAAAATTATTCACCAAAACGCTCAGCAATTGAAGATTCAAGATTTAGAATTCAAGACCTTAAGAGAAGAAATTTGGCGCATTAGGGAACGGCTCGAAACGGAAAAAGCGGGTGGGCGAAGAGGTAAGGAGATTGACATAAAATTCGGCGCGGGCGGAATGCTTGACGTTTATTTCGCCGTCCGGTTTTTGCAATTACGCGCGAATGTTCCGGACGACGCGGAAACGCGGACGACTGATTTTATGCTCAAAAAACTTTTTGAAAGCGAATTTTTAGAAAAAGAACCGTTTGAAAATTTCTCAAACGGTTATGCATTTTTGAGCGAACTCGACCACAATTTGCGTTTAACCGTCGGGCGTTCAAGTCAGCTTCCGCTGGCTAATCAAACTGCTTTGCAAACGATTGTTAAACGAATGAAACTCGAATCAATTAAAGATTTGCTCGAACAATTAACTTTCCATCGTCTGAACATTCGCGCAGCTTTTGAAGCGATTCTCAAAAGTTGATTGTAACAGTTTTGAAAAGTGCGACAATGCCGAATTTGAGGGGAACTTTTTCCGCTTAAAATCATCTTTGTCTGTTTCATATCTTCATTTATAAGGAAAAACCAATGAAATTATTTTCACTTTTTAGAGTTTTGTTAGTTTCGTTTGTTTTAGCGACGGTTTCTATCGCTTCGGCACAAGAATCAAATGAAAGCTCGATAGAAATTTTAACGAACGCCGACGTTGTTTTGATGTCAAAAACAAATCTTTCGAAAACGCTAATCATCAACAAAATTAAGGATTCAAAGGGCGCATTCGATGTATCGGTGCAGGGTTTGGTCAATTTGAAAAACGCGGGCGTTGACGAAGAAATTATCGAAACGATGTTGGAAAAAAGCCGCCTTCTGCGGGAAAAAGTTTCCGTCGGCACAGCAACGCCGGGTTTTTCCGACAGTCAAACCGTCCTCGAATCCGTGCCGCCGATTGTGAAGAACCCCGCCGACGCGGTGCATTCCGCTAAAACCATCGCCATCGAAAAATCTTCGCTTAATCCTTCGCGGCAGGCTCTCGAAAAAGAACTATTGAAACGCAAGGATTGGCAGAAACTCAACTTAAATATCGTGCGCTTTAAGGAAGCGGCGGATTTGCGTATCGAAATCGGGCGCGTGCCGCTCTCGCTCGTTACGCACCGTTACGTTTTCCGCATTTATGACAACCGCAGCGGCACGGTGATTGTCGCGGGCGAGACGACATCGTGGGGTTCGCTGGCGAAAAATCTAGCGCGGCATATCTCGATTAAATTGGGCGACGCGGCTCAATAGGATTTTCGGCAAAAAACTTCATCGCTTTGTCTTGTAAAATTTTGATTTAAGCGTTTAAATCAGCCAGATTTGAGAATTACAACTCTCTCCAATAAGTCGGAATAAGTATAAAATTTTAAGAAGTTTAGGAGTATCAAAAATGAAAAATCTTCGGTTTTTACAATTTTTCTTGGTTGTCGCGTTTTGTTTAGGCGCGACTTTCGTCGCCGAAGCGCAAGACGAAACGATGACCAATGATGAAGTAATTTCCTTAACCAGCGCCGGTTTGAATAAATCGCTTATCGTTAATAAAATCCGCACCTCGAAATCGAAATTCGACCTTTCGACCGATGCGTTGATTAGGCTGAAAAAAGCGGGCGTAGCTGACGATGTCGTCGCCGCGATGCTGGAAGCGAAAAGCGGAGCAACGACGGCTTCGAGCGTCGCGCCGGTCGGAACAGCCAGCGGCAATCCAAATGACCCGATGTCGCCGCACGATTTTGGAATTTATATGTTTGAAGAAAAAAACGGCGAAAAAACGATGACCCAGTTGATGCCAAATGTATCGGCGCAGAACCGCACGGGCGGTGGACTTACGGCGGCGATTACGCCGTTCGGTCTGGGTAAAACCAAAACCAAAGCGAACTTGCCGGGCATCACGGCGAAACTGCAAATCAAAGAAGCGCAGCCGGTTTTTTATTTCTACCTTGACACCAAAAGCGGCGGTTTGAATACTTCGAGCGGCATTCCTTCGACTCCGAACGAATTTACGCTGATTAAATTCAACGTCCGCAGCGACAACCGCGAAGTAACGATTTCCAAGCAAAACGCTTACGGCGGCAAAGGCGGTCTTTCGGACGAATACGTCATTCCGTTCAACGCGGAAAATATGGGCAACGGCATTTTCAAGGTTACGCCGACCGCTAGTTTAAAAAACGGTGAATACGGTTTTTATCTAATCAATTCGGGCGGCTCAAACACGAGCGCAGCGGTCGGCGCAAAATTTTTCGATTTCGGCGTGCGATTAACTCCGTAAGTTTTCGAGCGAAATTAAATTTCAAGCGTCGCCTCATTTGGTTGAGCGACGCTTTTCTCTTTAAGAGTAATTGTTGCTAAAAATCAAAGCGACAAGTTATGCTAAAAGTGAATCTAACATTAGAATTTAGATTAATGAAACCTTTCAAAATCAGAAACATCGAAATCAATCCGCCGCTCATTCTCTCGCCAATGGCGGGCGTAACCGATTATTCGTTTCGCCGCCTGGCGAAAAGCTGCGGCGGAATCGGATTGACTGTTTCCGAATTTATTTCCGTCGAAGGTTTGACGCGCAACAATCCGAAGGCGAGAAGGCAGATGCGTTTTTGGGAAATGGAACGCCCGTTTGCCGTGCAGATTTTCGGCGGGCAATTTGAGCGAATGGCGTTGGCGGCGGAAATGGCGGAAGATGTCGGCGCGGATATTCTCGACATCAATTGCGGCTGCCCTGCGCCGAAAGTCGTTAAAAACGGTGGCGGTTCGGGGCTTTTAAAAGATTTGCCGCGTCTGGAGAAGATTCTCAAAGAAATAAAAAAAGTGATTACGATTCCGCTGACCTTAAAACTTCGCGCCGGTTACACCGATTCGACGATTAATTGCATCGAAGTTGCAAAGATGGCGGAAGATTGCGGCGTGGAACATATTCAACTGCACGGGCGCACGAAGGAACAAGGTTATAAAGGTTTGGCGAATTGGGATTTGGTGCGCGAGATGAAAAAAGTTGTTTCGATTCCGGTTTCAGGCAGCGGCGATGTCGTCTCCATTGAAGGCGCGTTAAAGAAATGGCGTGAAACCAATTGTGACGGGATTTTAATCGGGCGCGGCGCGATGCAGAATCCTTGGATTTTTCGGCAAATCGAAGACGTTTTAGCCGGACGCGAGCCGTATCAGCCGACTTTGGAAGACAAACAAAAAGTCTTGCTCGAATACTTTGAAATGCTGCGCGAAGATATGCCGGAACTTCCCGCTATCGGCAAAATGAAGCAACTTGCGGGGCAATTTACGAAAGGCTTAATCGGCGGTTCGCTGTTTCGTCAAACGCTTTATCATTCGCATTCGGTCGAGGAAATTCTCGACAACATCGGCGTTTATTTTGAGACATTAAACGCGGGCGAAATCTACGGCGACGGTTCGGTTGAAACCGCCGCGCCAGCAATTGATTCGTGCGACGGTTTTTCGGAAGAAAAATCCGAGTGTTTAGTTGAAGTCGGTTCTTGTGATGCGGCAATCGCCACTTAAAATTTTTAGGAGATTAGTATTATGAATATCTTTAAAGTATCGGTTTTTTTCGTTTGTCTGGTTTTTCCCACCTCTGTTTTTGCCCAAAAAATGAAAGCCGAAGACGTGCTGGCAAAGCATTTAGAATCAATCGGCACGGCGGACATTCGCGTTTCGATCAAAACCCAAATTGTGGTTGGCGATGCGTTGGTTAAGTTTATATCGCCGAGGAATACTGATGTTCAAGGCAGAATCGTGCTGGCTTCGGCTGCTGAGAAAAACTTTTTAGGAATGAGCCTTAACGCCATCGAATATCCACAGGAGAAATTCAGCTTTGACGGCAAAAATGCAAAAGTTGGTTTTATCAAAGACGGCTTTCGCTCGAAGTTGGGTAATTTTGTTGTCGCCAACGATTTGCTACTCGAAGAAAGTCTGCTTGGCGGAACGCTTTCGACTTCTTGGGCGTTGCTCGATGTCGCTGCCAAAAAGCCGAAACTTTCCTTTGACGGCACGAAAAAAATTGACGGCAAAGAGGTTTATGTTTTGGGTTATTCGCCAAAAGGCGGCGGCGATGTTGACATAAAATTATATTTCGATAAAGAAACTTTTCGCCACGTTCGCACCGAATATAAACGCACTTCTTCCGCCGCAATCGGTCTCAGACCGGAACAATCAAGCAGATTCAGCGAAAGCCGTTTGAAGATAACGGAAGATTTTTCGGACTTTAAGGCGGAGAAAGGCTTGACCTTGCCGCACAACTATCGTCTGTTTTATTCGACTATCGGACAAAACGGAACAACCGAAATCGAGTGGAATTTTAATTTAACGGAATTTTCCTTTAACCAAAACCTCGCTCCGAATACTTTCGTTATTGAGGCGACTAATTAAATTTATGAGTTTGAAAAAGTTTTTCTTAACAGCAGCGTTGCTTTTGCTAACCTCACATTTTTGTTTTTCTCAAACCATCAACAAAAATAAAACAGTCCTAGCTTCTTCCAATCAAGCCGCGCAGACTATTAAGTCTTCGCCCGCTTACGCCGAAGTCCTGCTGAGAAAAACCGAGCGCGAATCGGAGCTCGAAGAATTTTTGCTTGATTACACGGAAGAATTTCCGAAGGTCAAAGAAATAAAATTCGAGTTAGGTTTATTGAACAAAGAGATGAATAAAATTTTGGCGGTTAATAGCGCGGAGTCTGGAAAACTCACTTTGGCTTTGGGAAAACTGATAGTGCGAAAAATCGAACTTGAAACTGATTTGTGGAATCTGCGGCGGCAATATAATGACGACCATCCGGAAGTCAAACGCGCGAAACGCAAGGTTGAAGTGTTTGAAAAGGCGGTAAAAGAAGTTCTGCTCTGAATAGTCTCGAGTCTTGAGTCTGAAGTCAAATGAATTGTTCGAGTTGACTTCAGACTCAAGACTCAAGACTTAAAACTCAATAAAAATTTATGAAACGAAGTTTGTTTTTAATAATTTTAATTCCCACATTTCTCTGCGTAGCAAACGTTGCGGCGCAATCACCAAGTAAGATTCTAAAGCAAGCGAACAAGGTTTTGGGCGGCGAGAAGGTTTTGCAGACGGTTCAGTCTTGGCAAAAGGCAGGGAAAATTACGCGACTAAAAGACAACGCGAGCGGCTCTTTCCAGATGCAAACGGCGCAGCCAAATTTTTACAATTCAAGATTTGATTTAAACGGTTTTGAAACGGAAGTCGGCTATAACGGAAAGTCTGGCTGGATGCGCGATTCACGCGACGGCTTGCGGACTTTGACCGGGGAGGCGAGCCGCGATTTTGCGGCTGAAGCTAATTTTAGGAACGCACGTTGGCTCGATTATAAAAAGCAAAAAGCTAAAATTACGAGCGGCGGAAAAGCCAATCTCAACGGCAACGCGGCGAATGTTTTGACGCTGACCACGGCGAAAGGCGTTTCGATAAAAATGTATTTTGACCAAACGACCGGATTGTTAATCCGCGAAGAAATTCCTGCCGGAGATTTAATAAAAACTTTCGATTACGGCGATTATCAAGCGGTGAACGGCGTGAACGAACCTTTTACGATAAACGCGAAAATTGGCGAAGACGCTTACGAAATCAAACTCGAGCAAGTTACGCACAACCAAACAATTGCTAAAGAAAACTTTGACTTCCCAAAAATCTCAGGCGAACCGCTGCCCGATATTCCCCGCCTTTTAATGGAACTCCAGAAAAACGAAGACAAGATTGACGAGATTTTAGAAGATTATTCCTATACGCAAAAAAGCATCAAGCGCGAACTCGGCAAGGACGGCGTTTTGCGTGAAACCGAATCGGAAACTTTTCAGCTTTCGTTTCACAAAGGCAATCGAATTCGGCGACTCGTTGAGAAAAATGGTAAGCCTCTCTCGGAAAAAGAGCAGGCGGACGAAGATAAAAACGTGCAGAAGCGCGTGGCTGAAATCGAAAAAGAGATAGCCAAAAAAGAAGCGCGAGCCGTTTCGCAGACGGCGAACGGAACGCCTGAGGAAAACAATCAGCGCATTTCGACCGCCGAAGTTTTGCGGGCTTCACGGCTGGTCAATCCGCGCCGTGAACGATTTCGCGGGCGCGATGTTGTGGTTTTCGATTTTGAGCCGAATCCCGATTTTGATTTTAGGAACGCGAAAAGTTTTCTGAAATTTTTCGGCAAAACGGCAGGCGTAATGTGGATTGACGAGCAGGACAAACAAGTGGCGCGGCTCGAAGCATTTTTGTTCGACGACTTCAAAATCGCCGGCGGTTTGCTCGCCAATCTAAAAAAAGGCGCGTCGTTTGCGCTCGAACAAGAGCGCGTCAATGACGAAATCTGGCTGCCATCGGTCGCGGACATTAACCTTTCCGTCAAAGTACTTCTGGTCAAAGGCATTAATGTCAATCAAATTTTGAAGTCTTATAATTATCGAAAATTCAAGACGGAAGTTAAAGACTCGAAAGTTGATGAGATAAAAAATCCTTAACCCAATTAGATTTTTCGCTCTTTCCTACATTTACCATTTACCATTAATCATCTATCATTCAAACGTAATCTGATAAATGTTCAATGGTAAATGATAAATGAGTTTACGCCGCGCCATTTTTCCCGGTTCATTCGACCCTTTAACGAACGGTCATCTCGACATTATAAGGCGCAGTTTGCCGCTCTTCGATGAAATCATCATCGCCGTTTTAAATAATCCAGAGAAAAATCCGATGTTTTCCGTTGAGGAGCGATGCGAGATGCTGCGGGAAATTCTGTCCGAAGTCGAAGCCGGCAAATGCTGTCTGACAGTGGACAGCTTTTCTGGTTTGACCGCCGATTTCGCCAAGAAGAAACGCGCGGCGGCGATTGTGCGCGGCATTCGCGCCATTTCTGATTATGAATATGAACTGCGAATGGCGTTGATGAATCGACGACTCGAACCCGAAATCGAAACGGTTTTTCTGATGGCGGCGGAAGAGTATTCTTACGTTTCTTCAAATTTGATGAAACAAATTTTCACGCTCGGCGGGCGCGTCGAAGGCTTAATTCCCGCGCTGGTCGAAGCAAAGATGCGTGAGAAATTGAAGAAGTAAAATGAAGAAAATAAAAAAATTATTGATTCTCAGAGTGCAACACGCGCAAATTACCATTCCGAACGGCGCGGAAATGAAGGCGCGAGAATTTTATTGTGAGTTGCTGGGCTTAAAGGAAATTCCGAAACCCGAAGTATTACAAACGCGCGGCGGATTTTGGCTCGAAATCGGCGGTTTTCAAATCCACGTCGGAACGGAAGATAACTTCGACCGAACCAAGACCAAAGCACACGTTGCTTACGAAGTGGAAAATTTAGACGCTTGGCGCGAAAAATTTACTGAAAGCGGCGTTGAGATAATAGAAGGAATTCCGATTCCGCATTACTCGCGTTTTGAATTTCGTGACCCGTTCGGAAATCGTGTAGAATTTTTAGAAAGTTTTTGAAAAATTCCCGTAAATTTTATGGTTGCTTTTGCACGACTAAATGATTTTAGCAAGTAAGGAGATTCAATAAAATGAAAACAGCATCAGCATTTTTGTTTATTATTTTGTTTTGCATTGTTCAAATTTATTCTCAGCAACCGACTGATAGCGATGAGGTAATTAGGGTTGACACTTCGCTAGTAGTCGTGCCGACCAGAGTAACCGACCGCCGCAACCGAAACATCACCGATTTAAAGAAGGAAGATTTTCGTCTTTTCGAGGACGGCATCGAACAAACTATCGAAAGTTTTGAAGATGTTTCCGCACCTTTCACCATCGCCTTAGTGCTTGATGTCAGCGATTCGACGACGAATAAACTACAAAGTATAAAGGCGGCGGCAATCGCGTTTTTAGATCAATTGCGCCCGAACGACCGCATATTAGTTTTTACCTTCGATAAATACTTGAATAAAATCGCCGACGGAACGGTGGAAGATTTGGGGAACGTCCAAAACTCCATCGCTTTTTCTCAAACGGGCGGCGGCACAAGTCTTTATGACGCAACGACAAGCATCAACGTTGATTACTTCGGAAAAATTGGCGGAAAAAAAGCGATGATTATTTTTACCGACGGCATTGATACGACAAGCGTTCATCAAACTTTCGCTCGCTCCGTGCGTTTAGCGGAAGAATCCGACGTTTTAATTTACCCGATTCAATATGAAACCGTCGAAGAAGTTTTAAGGTCGAAACCGAAAATAACCGATATGCAGTCCGGCGCAAATGTTCAATTCGTCACGGCGAAAGGCGAACCGTTACCGGCGGCATATAAACATGGAACTTTGTATCTGCGCTCGCTGGCAAACGGCACGGGTGGAACATTTTTTTACGCCGACACGATTAAGAATCTACAAAAATCGTTCGCCAAAATCGCTCAGGAACTCGGTCAATTTTACGGTTTAAGTTATTACCCGCAAAATCAAACAGCAGACGCTAAAAGACGAAAAATAAAAGTAACGGTTAGCGTGCCGAACGCAGTCATCGAACCGCGCAAAACGTATATTTTCAATGAATTGAGAAAAAAAGTAAAAAATTAGCCGTTGCTTTTTGCTTGTACTCTCACCCTAAATTTTCGAAAGATTTTATGACTAACTTTCCCGTCTCCGCAAACGTCGCCAAAATGAAGATGTCTTCCACGCTGAAAGCCGGACAAACGGCGGCTAATCTGCGCGACCAAGGTTTTGACGTGATTGATTTGACTTTGGGCGAGCCGGATTTTCCCACGCCCGAATTTATCAAAGAATACGCCTGTGAAGGTTTGCAGAAAAATTTGACGAAATACACACCGACCGCCGGGCTGAAAAGTTTTCAGGAATCAATTGTCGAATTTTACGCGGAGGAATTCGGCGCGAACTTTTCACCGAAAGAAATCATCGCCACCGACGGCGGCAAGCAGGCGCTTTTTAACGCCGCCTGCACCTTATTAAATCCGGGCGACGAAGTTTTAATTCCGAAACCGTATTGGGTAACTTTTCCCGAAATTGCTAATTTCATAAACGCGAAAAGCATTTTTATCGAAACCGAAGAAACGAATTTTATTTTAACCGCCGAGCAAGTCAAAAATTCAATTACCGACAAGACGAAACTTTTAATCGTCAATTCGCCGAACAATCCAACCGGAAGAGTTATTCCCGCCGATGAGATGCGACGGATTATTGAAGTTTGCGCGGAGAGAAATGTTTATGTTCTAACCGATGAATGTTATCTGTTTTTCGCCTATCCGCCCACCGAAGTTTTTACATCCGCGAGTTTGCCCGAAGATTTGCGACAATTTGTTTGCGTTGCGGGTTCGTTTTCAAAAACATACGCGATGACGGGTTGGCGAATCGGTTATACGATTGCGAATGAAGATTGGACGCGAGAGATGACAAAACTTCAAAGTCACTCGACTTCGCATCCGACATCTTTCGTCCAATACGCTTGCGGGCGGGCGATGGAAAATCACGCAGGTTCAAAAGCGGCGGTGGGTGCAATGCTTGCCGAATATGAACGGCGAAAAGACTGGCTGATTCCCGCTTTGCAAGCAATCGAAAATTTCAAATGCGCGATGCCCGAAGGCGCGTTCTACGCATTCGTTGACGTAAGAAATTTATTAGGCGACCGGTTCAAAACTTCCGCCGATTTCGCCGATTTTTTATTAAATAAATCTCATGTCGTCGTTACCGACGGTGAAGGTTTCGGCGCGGACGGATTTTTGCGATTTTCTTATGCGACTTCGATGGAGAATTTGCAAAATGCGGTTGAGCGAATTAGGAAAGTTTTAGAACAATTGTAGTCGAATTTAAATTTCACCGCCGAGACGCAGAGGTTTCGCAGAGGAACGCGGAGATAAATTGAAAATCTCTGCGCCGGCTCTGCGAGAATTCTCTGCGTCTCGGCGGTGAAATTTTGCGATTAAGTTTAAACAATAAAAACAACAAGGGGAATTTTTATGAAATACAGACAATTAGGCGACAGCGATTTACAAATTTCGGAAATCAGTTTGGGGTCGTGGCTGACTTATTCCGGCGGAGTCGAACGCGAAGCAGCCGAACAATGCGTTCGCAAGGCTTTCGAGGTCGGCATTAATTTTTTCGACACGGCGAACATTTATGGCAAAGGCGCGTCCGAACTATTTTTGGGCGAAGTGTTAAAAAATGTTCCGCGTGAATCATATATTTTGGCGACGAAGTTGTATTTTCCGATGACTGAAACCGACAGCGGTTTATCACGCGTGCAAATTCATAAACAACTAAACGATTCGCTTCGCAGATTGCAGACCGATTATGTTGACCTTTATCAATGTCATCGTTACGACGAAAACACGCCGCTCGAAGAAACAATGATTGCTTTGACGGAAGTCGTGCAGGAAGGCAAAGCGCGTTATATTGGTTTCAGCGAATGGAACGCCGAACAAATCAAAGCCGCGATTGAGATAACCGGAATTGAGAAATTCATGTCTAGCCAGCCGCAATATTCAATCTTGTGGCGTGAACCGGAAGCGGAAGTTTTTCCCGTTTGCGCCGAAAACGGCATCGGGCAAATTGTCTGGTCGCCGCTCGCGCAGGGCGTTTTAACCGGAAAATATAAAGCCGGGCAACCGATTCCGCAGGATTCTCGCGCGGCAAATGATTTGATGAACGTGTTTATTGACCGTTTATTGACCGAGCCGATTTTGAACGCAGTCGAGAGATTGCGCCCGATCGCCGCCAGCGAAAATCTTTCGCTGGCGCAGTTTGCTCTGGCTTGGGTTCTTCGTGATAAACGAGTTTCTTCGGCAATCATCGGCGCTACTCGCCCCGAACAAGTCGCTGATAACGCAGCCGCCTCGGGCGTTCGCCTTTCACCGGAAACTTTAACGGCAATTGATGAAATAATAAAGTCGGTTATTCTTAGTGCTGATTAGGCAAAATTCTTTTCTAAATTATGTGAATCGACACTAAAAAGAAAAATCAGTTTAATATAAAAGTTAATCGTTAGTCGGGAGCGCAGGCATCTTGCCTGCCACGGCGCCAAGCAATCTAAAATTGCCGATTATCAACCGTTTTAGATTGCTAATGCAATCCTGGCAGGCAAGATGCCTGCGCTCCCGACTAAAACACTTTTTTGGATTAACTGTTTGGTACTGATTCACATAATTTAAAATTCAAGATTTAAGATTAAAATTCAAGTTTCGATCCTTCAATCCTATAAATCAAGAATCCTAGATCTTCAATCTTATTTGAGGCGTGGTCGGTCACGATACCACGGCGTTTTGAAGCGGAAGAGATTAGCGATGGTGCGCGTCGGGCTGAGCAGCATACGGCTGAAAATAATAACGTAAAAGTTGTCTGTTCGGCGCTCGATGCGTTCCATCACAAAGCGGTCGATAGCATCCTCTGCGATGAGCATTGCCGTTCCGCCGAGCGGAGTCGTCACAAGGTCTTCGTAGGTTTGTTTGCCTTTTAAGCCGACGTTACCGATTGAGGCTTGACTGATCGGTCCGATTTCAAACTGCGTACTCCACGCGGCTGACCACACCAACGCTTTCATACGGCTTCGCCAATAATCCGCCGATTTGCCGAAACGCTGTTTCAATCCTTTTGGGTCATTTTGGACTTGTATAAAACCAGTGAATGAGCCTTGCATCGGATGTGCGATATAGTTCGTAAAAAATCTGCCGCCGTCCGCCCAACCGTGCAAGGATTTTACCGATTTAATGTAATCGCCGAAGAAATTGCCTTTTAGTTCGCGCCGCGTCTTTGCCTGCGTGAAGGCATAACCGTGCTGTATGGCGAGAAACATCAACGACTGCTTAATCGCCGAACGCCACCGAAAACTTTGATCAATTTTATTTGCGGTATCATCCAGCGCATCTTCATCGTTAGAAAACGAGTTTGCGCCTTGTGATTTTGAAGCGGAATAATAAATACGTTTGTCTTTTTCAGACTTGCTTTCTTTTTGATTAAACGAAAAAGATTTGACGTTTAAACCGTCGGTTGGACGAAAATACTGGGAAGAATTTCTAATAAAAATATCCGGCTGAAAAATTAGACGTGGATTTTTTGCCCAATCGCCGGATAATAATTCTCTGTAACGACGTTCTAAATTAATGTTCGACTTTGTATTCGGCGCGGCTTTGTCATATTGTTCGCGCCCGCGCGTGGCAGAGATGTTTGCGCGAATGTAATATTTTGAAGACGAATCTTCCGAATTGTCGTCGTTGAGATTTTCTCCCAAAACAATTTCGCCATCTGTTTGTGGCTCGATTTCTAATGTTTTCGATTGCAGTTCGGAAGACGAAATTTGCCGCCAATCTTTATCTTGGGCAAAAACAGTTTGTGAGCAAACTACAAACAAAATCAAAAAGGAAAGCGGAAAAAATCGCTTTACATTATTTAAAGACATCCTTTGTTACCTCAATATAGAATAAATTTCACCGAGTAAGACGCGCGAGAGCATTAGTTATGGGAAAGGCTGCATCGGTGTTGCAGATAAACTAAAAGCGCAAATCTTCTTCTGCAGTTTATATTAAATCATTTGTTAAATTAACAAAAATCCATTGTCAAGTAAATTCAATAATTTCTTTATTAAAATCAGAAAAGTGTCGACTGCTCGGTCAACGTCTAATAGGCAAATTTTAATTTTTACAGGTTACTTTCCGCCCGTCATCAGCAAACCGATTTTCTCTTTGCTCGTCGTTTTCGGGTTGACTTCACCGACGATTTTCCCTTTGTGAAAAACTAGCAACCGGTCAGCCAGCGCGGTAACTTCTTCAAGTTCGGCGGAAACTAATAGCACGGCGGTTCCCGCATCGCGCAAAGCAATTAATTTGCGATGAATAAATTCGATTGCTCCGATGTCCACGCCGCGCGTCGGCTGCGAAACGAGCAGCAATTTCGGCTTTAATCCAAACTCTCTGCCGATAATTAATTTTTGCTGATTTCCGCCCGACAGTGCTTTGGCTGAAAGTTCCGCGTTCGGCGGGCGCACGTCAAAATTTTCGATAATTTCTTTAACCCGACGGTCAATCGCCGAATCAATCAAAAATCCGCTTGCGCTTGCCACCGGCGGGCGATAATGAACACCGAGCATCGAATTTTCCGCCAGATTAAAATCGAGCAGAAGCCCGCGCCGGTGGCGGTCTTCGGGAATATGCGCGATACCGAGTTCTTTGTGCTGTCGTGCCGAGATGTGGGTGATGTTTGTCCCTTCAAAATAAATCTTTCCGCTTAAATTTGCGGTCGGAATTAAACCGGCAATTGCTTCGATGAGTTCAGTTTGACCGTTGCCTTCGATTCCCGCAATGCCGACAATCTCACCGGTTTTGACTTCAAAAGAAACGCCGCCCAACGCCGCGCCGTGCGCGTTTTTGACCGAGAGATTTTCGACGGTTAAAATCGCTTCTTTCGGCTGCGCGTCGGTTTTCTCGACGCGCAGCAAAACATCGCGCCCGACAATCATTCGAGCCAAATCCTTCGCGCTCGTCTCTGACGTTTTAACTTCGCCGACCGTTTTACCGTCGCGCATTACGGTTACAGAATCCGAAATCGCCAACACTTCTTCGAGTTTGTGCGTGATGATAACGACGGTTTTTCCCTGCTCTCGCATTTGACGCAGAATCTGGAAAAAATCTTCGGTTTCCTGCGGCGTTAAAACCGCCGTCGGCTCGTCTAAAATCAAAAGCTGCGCGTTGCGGTAAAGTGCTTTTAATAATTCGACGCGCTGCTGTGCGCCGACTGAAATGTCCTCGATTAACGCTTTCGGATTTACGCCCAAACGCAATTCATTTGACAAAGCCAAAATGTCTGCGTTCGCCTTGTCTAAATCAAGATTTGCCGCGCCGCCCGTTTCCGCACCCAAAATGATATTTTCGGCAACCGTCATCGTATCCACCAACATAAAATGCTGATGCACCATTCCAATTCCGAGCGCGATTGCGTCGTGCGGATTTTTTATCGAAACGGGTTTTCCGTCAATTAAAATCTCGCCGCTGTCAGCCGTGTAAAAGCCGTAAGCGACGCGCATAACAGTAGATTTGCCCGCGCCGTTTTCGCCGACAATCGCGTGAATCGTGCCTTTTTCGATTTTAATGGAAACCTTGTCGTTGGCGACGACGTTGCCGAATGTTTTGGTTATATTTTTTAGTTCGAGCATTTTTCAAATTCTCTCAACTCGGCTTCGCAACCAATTCTCAATTTCATCAGTTTGCCAAACATCCGATTCAACATTTAAGGAAAGCTCAATGATTTCGATTAACCCGAAATTCAAAACGAAACCGTTTAGTTCGAGAAAAATTTGCGTCAGATGTGTTGCCGTACGTTTATTTCCGCCGAGCCAGGGATGGTTTTTAATAAGTCCAAAACAAAGCGTCGCGGCTTGCCGAATAACATCGGCACTTTCATATAAAGCGGCGTGTTTCGGACGAGCCAATGCCGATTCAATCAATGTTTTATCAAAAATTCCAATTCGGCTTTCACCATAAAATCTCATCAAATCACAGTTATGTTCAACTGCTTCCAGATATGTGAGATAGATGAACCTTTTAATCGCCAAGCCGTTTTAGCTCCTCATTTACTTCACGATTTTCGTCCAAAAGGCGTTTTGAAATGGCTTTCATTTTGGATGAAGGAGATGTAATTTCACTTTCAATTTTTCCATTTTGATATGTTAAAACTACTAATGAATTTTTGGCTAAATCTTGCGCCTCGATTATTTCTTGCGGAATCTCAACCACCCACGAATCCCATTTGGGTTTGTCGATTTGAACTTCTTCTGCTTCGGTTTGTTCAATTTCTAAAATCTCAGGCATTATTTTTCTCCTTGTGATGAAATAATTATAGCACCGGATTATTAAGCTACTTTGCCATCGCGTCCGTAACTGTGATTTCGCCCGCCACAATCTTGCCTCTCGCTTCTTCTACTCGCTGCAAAATTTCCGGCGAAATTAAATTTCTATTATTCTCGTCCATCATGTAAGCCACGCCGTCTTTGTCGAGTCCGAAGACGTGAAAGCCGCCTTTGAAATTGCCGCCGAGAACTTCTTTGACGACATCGTAAACCGCGTTATCCACGCGCTTGACCATCGAGGTTAGAACGAATCCGGGTTTCACGCCGTTCTGGTTAGAGTCAACGCCGATGACAAATTTATTCGCTTCGCCCTCGGCGTTTTTGCCAAATCGCTCAACGGCGTCAAACGCGCCCAAACCGGAATTTCCCGCCGCCGTAAAAATCACGTCCGCACCTTGATTGATTTGCGAAAGCGCAAGTTCTTTTCCTTTGCCCGGATTGTTCCATGCCGAATCAGTTACGCCGACATAATTAGCGATGACGGTTGCATTTGGATTAACCGATTTTGCGCCCTCTTCGTAACCGGTTTTGAAACGATGAATAAGCGGAATATCCATCCCGCCGACAAAACCCAAAACGCCGGTTTTAGATTTTTGCGCGGCAATCATTCCGACCAGGTATGAGCCTTCGTGTTCGCGGAAAACGAGTGAGGCAACGTTTTGTTTCGGCGTTTTGCCGTCTTTTTCAAAAATCACGCCGTCCACAATCGCAAATTTGATTTCCGGATAATCGTCGGCGACTTTTTGCATAATCGGACCTTGCGCGAAACCGATGCCGATTATCAAATCGAAATTCTTTTCGGCAAAAGCCCGCATCGCCGGCTCAATCGAAGTCGGATTGCCCGGCTCGACATCGTAGAGACAAATCGGCAAATCTCGTTCGGCGCGCCGCACGCCTTCCCAAGCCGCCGCATTAAACGAACGGTCATTTTTGCCGCCGATGTCGAAGACGATGCCGACTTTCATTTGGCAATCTTTTTTTGCTTCAGTTTTTGTTCCGCAGGAAGAAACGCCGAAAACTATCAGAGAAGCGACGAGCAGAAAATATAAATTTTTGATTTTCATATTTTATCTTTTCTACAGAGAACACATAGGTTTAACGAGGAAACGTTTAAATTTATCATAAAAATCCCTTTTAAAACTCTACGTCCTCTGTGGCTAAATTATTTCTTTAATCAACTCAAATTTTCCAGAAGGTTTTCCGTCATCAATTTTATATGCATTCGCCAATTTTTTATAGATTAGATGCGTTTGCGTTTTGTTTCGACAAAAAATTACGCCCAAAGTTTCGCCCGATTTTACTCGATCGCCGAGTTTCTTTACGCATTCGTAGCCAACCGCGAAATCAATTTTATCTTCGACCTTAATTCTGCCGCCGCCAATTCGAGAAATGCTTTCGCCAATTGCGCCCGCGTCAATTTCAGCGATAAAACCCGTTTTTTCAGTTTTAATTTCAACTTCAATTAAATTTTTGTCGAGCAAAGTTTCAGGGTTATCGCAAATTTCAGCCGCTCCGCTTTGGCACTCGATGTTTTGGCGGAACTTTTCCAATGCCGCACCCGAATCCAAAACACTTTGAACTTTGAACTTTGAACTTTGAACCGTTTTTTCAACGCCGCACAAAATTAACATTCGCGCCGCTAATTCGATTGAAAGTTCGAGCGTCTGGTGCATCTGCTTATCAATTTCACCGCGTAGAATCTTAACGCACTCAAAAACTTCGAGCGCATTTCCGACGAATTTTCCGAGCGGCTGATTCATATCGGAAATTACGGCTTCGGTTTTCACGCCGAAAGCGTTTCCCGTTTGGCACAACGCGGCAGCAAGATTCTTTGCGTTATCGAGATTTTGCATAAATGCGCCGCTTCCCGTTTTGACATCCAACACGAGCGCGTCCAAACCTTCCGCCAATTTTTTCGACATTATCGAAGCAACGATCAGCGGAATTGATTCGACCGTCGCCGTCGCGTCACGAAGTGCGTAAAGTTTTTTATCGGCAGGCGCGATTTTCGCCGTTTGTCCCGACATTGCAAAGCCGCAAGTTTTAAGCGTTTCTTTAAATTCTTCGGTTGAAAGGTTGACGTTGTAACCTCTTATTGCTTCGAGTTTGTCGAGCGTTCCGCCTGTGTGTCCGAGCCCGCGCCCGGAAATCATCGGAACGAAAATGCCACACGCGGCAGCTATCGGCGCAATTATCAAAGAAGTTTTATCGCCGACTCCGCCCGTCGAATGTTTGTCGGCAAGCGGCACATCAATCTCAGAGAAATTTAAACGCTCGCCCGAATTTAACATCGCTTCGGTCAAAGCATTTTGCTCTTCCTGTGCCAAACCGCTCATAAACATCGCCATCAGCAACGCCGACGTTTGATAATCTGCCCAAGTTTCATCGGTTACGCCCCTAATAAAAGCGTTTATTTCTTGGCGCGATAAAATTTCACCATCGCGTTTTTTGGCGATAATTTCTTGCGGTTTCATTGAAGAAAATTTAGAAACTTATTTTATGCGATTCGGTCGAAAACTGTGTTCAAAATTTTGTTTATTTTTTCGCCGATTTCGGGCATAATAAATTTACTATGAAGATGAAATATATCACAGCCGCTTTTGCTTTCGCCGTAACTTTTGGTTTTTCCGTTTTGGTTATTGGAATCCCGCAGGAAAATTACGCAATCCGATTTTTTGCGATTCGAGCAGACAACGAAACGGGACGGCAGATTTCTTTTCTCCTGCAACGAGACGACGATAACGGTCGTGAGATGGACGCGAATTTTAAGTTTGCACCTTCGCCCGCCCGATTCGCTGAAGCAGTCAACCAATACGTCAATGATTCCGAAAAAATTGACGACGCAAACTTGCCGCTGGATTTCAGAAACGTCTGGCTCGAACATCTGAAAGCGTGGCGGGCGCAAGCCGATTTTCTGAAACAAAGTAATCTTTCAGACGAAAAAATAACGGAAGCGGAATTTCTTCAAACGTATCGCTATCAAAATGCAGAGATAAGAAGAACCTGGTTTGACGTTTTGGACGTTGCCAGAGACTACGGCGCGGTTATTCCTCGCAATGCGTATTAAAAATAACCGGAACTTAATTTTTCCGATTGTTTTTCCCCAGCAAAATTACTGCTTCTGCTTTAATTGCCTCGCGTCTGCCAACTGCGTCAACCTTTTCTCCCGTTTTAGCCTTTACGCTCACGCAGTCAATTTCAATCTCCAAGTTTCGCGCCAGATTCTCGCGCATTTTATCAATGTGTGGACGGAGTTTCGGCTTTTCCAGATTGATAATCGAATCAACATTGACGACCGAGAAACCTTTTTCTTTCATCAAGCGCACAGCTTCCGCGAGAAAAACTAAACTGTCGGCGTTTTTCCATTTCTCGTCAGTATCGGAAAAATGCGAGCCAATGTCGCCCAACGCCAATGCGCCGAAAATCGCGTCGGTTACGGCGTGAAGAAGCGTGTCCGCGTCGGAATGTCCGACCGCGCCGAAATCAGATTCGATTCGCAAGCCGCCTAAAATTAACGGTTTATCCGCTTCGAGCCGATGAGTGTCGCTGCCGAATCCGATGCGAAACATAAATTTTTAGCGTTAGATATATTCGGAAGGAGTAAGAATAAAATTTCAAATAAAGTTCTTCTGAAGCCCTTGCACTTCCTTCGACCAAGCCGAAACTTCTTCGCGCAAAATTTTGACATCGGCGCGAACATTATAAGCGAGATTTAAACTTTCGTGAGACATCGCTTGCAGGCGGTCAATTCGCGCATCGAAGCTCATCATTTCCAGACGCATATCTTCAAATTTAGCGTTCATTTCTTGTCGCAACTCGACAAATTGTTTGCTTGTTTCTTGCTGCAAATTATTGATTGCGTCAAGCACCGTTTGTAAATTCGGTAGGGTATCTTCTTCAGAGTCCATAATAATTTTACCTTGCCCGCATTATAGCAAAATCCATTAAAAGAAAACACGAATTTCCGCTTAAAATTGTTGCAGCAAAATTTCCGCTAAAATAAAATCTTCGGGCGCGGTAATTTTGATATTCTTCGCGCTTCCTTCGACCGTTGCGACTTTATAACCTAATTTCTCGACTAAGAAACATTCGTCGGTCGCTGTTTCACTCACATCGCTTTGGGCAAACGCTCGTTGCAAAATGTCGAACTGAAACGCTTGCGGAGTCAAAGCGCGTCTTAATTGTTTGCGGTCAATTGTGCCGACGATTTTGCCGTCGCAGATTTCCTTTATCGTATCCGTAACCGCCGCGACCAAACAAGCCGCGCCGGTTTCCCGCGCTTGTTCGATTGTTCGAGAAATTTCTTCGCTCGAAACCAGCGGACGTGCGCCGTCGTGAATGGCAACGATTTCCGTTCGTTTAGAGTCAATTGAGTTTAATCCATTGAAAACCGATTCGGTTCGTGTTTGTCCGCCCGCAATTGTTTTCGCAAGTTTTTTCAGATTAAATTTTTCGGCTGTTTTTTTAAAATTTTCGATTTCTTTAAAAGGCAAGACGAGAACGATTTCGTCAATCGACGGACAAGATTCAAAACGCTCTAAGGTATGAATGATAAGCGGTTTTCCGAGAATTTCGAGAAACTGTTTGAGTTTCTCTGCTCCGAAGCGCGTGCCGCTGCCGGCGGCGACAATAATGGCTATGTTCATAATGGTAAATGGTAAATGGTAAATGGTAAATGTAAAAACATTCTTTGATTTACCATTTACCATTTACCATTTACCGCTATTCAAGTTCTTCAATAGTCGTCGTCTGCCGCAATTCGCGAGTTGCTTTGCGAAACCCGGTCGAGCGCGATTCGTGGATGTTGTTTGAAGTTTCGTAATTTTCTTCTCTCTCCTTTTCTTCCCAAAGTCGTCCGAAAATCATTTTGCCCGCCGTCGTTTGCAGAACGCTGGTAACGGCAACGTCCGCCGTTTTGCCGATTAAACGCCTGGCGTTATCAACGACAACCATTGTGCCGTCATCCAAATAAGCTACGCCTTGATTGTATTCTTTGCCTTCTTTCAAAATGAAAACGCGCATCGCTTCGCCAGGCAAAACCACAGGTTTTAAGGCATTGGCGAGTTCGTTAATATTCAGAACGCTCACGCCGCGCAGTTGCGAAACTTTATTGAGATTAAAATCATTGGTTACAATTACGGCTTCGAGTTGCGTGCCTAGTTCGATAAGTTTCAAGTCAACTTCTTTAACTGCCGGGAAATCGGTTTCGACAATTTGAATATCAATCTGGCTGTTATTCCGAAGCCGCTGCAGCATATCGAGTCCGCGCCGTCCGCGTTGGCGTTTGCTTGAGTCGGGCGAATCGGCGACTTGTTGCAATTCGGTCAAAATAAATTGCGGGATAATTAAAGTTCCGCCTAAAAATCCGGTTTCCGCAACATCGGCGATGCGACCATCAATAATCACGGAAGTATCGAGAATTTTATAATCGCGCTTCGGCAAGTTTTTATCGCTGAAAAGTCCGCCGAGAACCGACAAATCGATAAATTCGCCTTTCGCCGCCCCGACCATCAAACCGATGTAACCCATAAAAAACGCAAGTGAAATCGTAAGAAAAGTCTGCATCTGAGCGGGAACGGCTTCGACCTTTTGAATGGAAATCAGAATGCCGATAAGAAATGCGCCGAGAATGCCGAGAATCGAACCGATTGCCGCGCCGATAAGCGTTTTCAGAGTGGCGCGTCGCGTCCGCATCTCGAAACCGATGATTATCAAAGCGATAATCGCGCCGAAACCCGCCGAAAGAATGCGCCGCGATTCTTCGCTCAGGTCGCCGAATCTTTGCGTGACGGCAAACGGAATCAGAATATAACCAGCCGACGCGAGAAGCAGTATAAATCCTATTCTAATTATGAGAATATCCAATTTCATTGCTGCAAGATTTTATCACGAAATTTATTTAACTGATAATTTAAATTGACGGCTCGAACAATCAATCGTCGTTTATTCAATCATCAAAATTTACCCGTTCCGCCCGACCGTCCGATTGGATTTCCGCCGTGGGTGATAAGTGCAACCTTTTCGGCAAAAGCGTGAACTGAATAAGTCGGCATAATTTTTATGAACAAAAATAGCGTGAAAGACAGTGAGAGTTTTAATTTTTATATTCGCTGTAAATTTATTTTTCGGTTGCAAATTCGTTCTCGAAGTTTATTTTTTCGCTCCGGAAGATTTCCGCCCCCGATTTTTGTATCGAATGCACGTCCCATTTTTCATCGCGCCGGTCGGGGAAATCCGTGCGGAAATGTCCGCCGCGCGATTCTTCACGCCACAACGCTGCCGTTGCCACCAGTTTTGCCAAAGTTACGAAATTACGCGAGGACCTGCCGAGATTAGCCTTAGAAATTTGTTCAAATTCCTGAAGTGCGCGTTTCAAACCCGGCTCATCGCGCAGAATCCCGACTCGCTCCCACATTACGCGCTTGACGCGCTTTCGCACGGCGGTCGAAATTCCAGATTCCAGATTCCAGATTCCAGATTGTGAATCCGATTTTGAATTTTGAATTTTGAATTTTGAATTCTCCAATGCGGCTTCGCCTGCTCGCGCACCAAAAACCAAGCCTTCGAGAAGCGAGTTTGAAGCCAAGCGGTTTGCACCATGGACGCCCGTGCAGGCGACTTCGCCCGCTGCGTAAAGTCCTGCAATCGTTGTGCGTCCGTGCAAATCGGTGCGAATGCCGCCCATACAGTAATGCGAAGCGGGCGACACGGGAAGCATATCCGTGGCGATATTTAAATTATAAAACTTGCACGTTTCGTAGATTTTCGGAAAGCGATTTTTTAAAAATTCTTCCGTATGTGCGGTCATATCGAGAAAAACCGTTCGAGTTCCCGTGCGGCGCATTTCCGCCACGATTGAACGACTGACGACATCGCGCGGCGCGAGTTCGAGTTTTTCATCATAACGCGACATAAAGCGTTCGCCTGAAGCGTTTCGCAAAATTCCACCTTCGCCGCGCATCGCTTCCGACAACAAAAATCTCGGTGCGTTTTCCAAATTCAAAGCCGTCGGATGAAACTGTATAAATTCCATATCCGCCATTTCTGCGCCTGCAAAATATGCCATCGCCATTCCGTCGCCGGTGGCGACCGGCGGATTTGTCGTGTGCAGAAATAATTGTCCCGCGCCGCCCGTGCAAAGAATTACGGCGCGGGCGTAAATTTCTCGCGGCGCACGCAAGATAGGGTCGAGAAAGCGAACGCCGACGCATCGTCCGTCCTGCACAATCAAACTTTCCGTATTGGCAAACGGCATCAACAGAATCATTTTTTCCTGCCGTGCGCGGGCAATTAAAGCGCGGACGATTTCCTTGCCCGTCGAATCGCCGTGCGCGTGCAGAATTCGTCGGCGCGAATGCGCGGCTTCTTTTGTGAAAACAAGCCGCCCGCCTTCGCGGTCAAACTCAGTTCCCCATTCGATAAGTTGCTGAATATATTTTGTGCCTTCGACGACAAGCGTTTCGACCGCTTTTTCATCACACAAACCCGCGCCCGCGTAAAGCGTGTCTTCTTCGTGAAGTTCCGCGTTGTCGTCGTCCGAAAGAACCACGGCGACACCGCCTTGCGCGTATTCGGTGTTCGACTCACTCGTCTTATCTTTGGTTAAAACCGTAACCCGCGCACCTGTTTGGGCGAGTTCAATCGAAGCGCGAAGCCCGGCGACTCCGCTTCCGATGACGATAAAATCAGTTTCCAGCGACATTACGAAACTTTAGCAAATCTCGAAGTTTAAAGTCTAAAGTTCAATGTCGAAACCATCTGTGTTTGTTTGCGTTTGAATAAAAATTAATTTTTATACTTGACAACTACGAAAAGTTTCGTATAAAGTCTAAATCGAAGTTTATCGTAAAAGAAAATGGCAAAACAAAACCAACCAACCCAAGCCGAACTAGAAATCCTCTGCGTAATTTGGGAGCGCGAAACGGCGACCGTCCGCGAAATTTTTGAAGTTATCAATCGGCGAAAACCGACGATTTACACAACCGTTTTAAAGCTGCTGCAGATTATGGACGAGAAAGGACTTGTCGAGCGCGACCGGACAAATCGAGCGCACGTTTATCGCGCGAAAATCAAGCAAAGCGATACGGGCAAACAAATGTTAAGAGACGTTGTGCAAAAGGTTTTTGGCGGCTCGGCGTTAAAATTAGTGCAGCAGGTTTTGGAAACGGAAACGACATCGGCAGAAGATTTGCGCGAGATTCGCAAAATGATTCGGGAAGCCGAAAAGAAGGGAGAATCAAAATGATTTTAGAAAATTTAGCCGATTCACAGTTGATTGAAAATCTCGGTTGGACGCTTCTGCATTCCGTTTGGCAAATTGCATTCGTCGCGTTGTGGCTTTTTTTAGCGTTGCGCGCTTTCGCCAAATCTTCGGCAAACTCGCGTTATCTGGTTTCACTTTTCGCGCTTGGTTTAGCATTTCTTATTCCGCTGACAACTTTTGTTTGGCTGTCGCAAAATTCGGCGAATGTGAGACACGGCTTTATAAATACCGACACTAAAAACGCGGTGACCATTAACGAAACATTTCAGCCAACGGAAGATGTTCCGCCGCTTAAAAACATAAGGAGCGCAAACTCGGCAAGTGAGAATTTTTTTATTTCCGTAGAAAATTTGCAAACCGGTTTTACGGAAAACTTCTCTGCTCTTTCGCCGATTTTGGTTGGTTTGTGGTTTTTGGGAATTATACTTTTCGCCATTCGTTTGTTTGGCGGAATCTGGCAGCTTCACATTTATAAAACACGCGAAAATTCATCGCCAAACGAAAATTGGCAAGCGAAATTCGCAGATTTGGGCGAGCGATTAAAAATTAAACAGCGAGTTAAACTCTTACAATCAAAAATCGTCGAAACACCAATGGTTATCGGCTGGCTCAAGCCTGTAATATTAGTTCCGACGAGCGTTTTTCTCGGTATAAACCCGCAGGAACTCGAAGCGATCCTCGCGCATGAACTCGAGCATATTCGCCGCTACGATTATCTCGTTAATTTCGCCCAAAATTTTGTCGAGATTATGTTTTTCTATCATCCTGCGGTGTGGTGGATTTCCGCCAACATCAGACGTGAGCGCGAATGCGCGTGTGATGACGCGGTAGTGCGGACGCTGGAAAATTCGCAAATTGTCTATGCCAATGCGTTGGCTAATCTTGAGGAATTTCGCCACTCGGCGAAACAAACCGCGTCGCCTGTTTTGGTGGCGGCAAACGGAGGTAAATTAATGAAACGAATTGAAAGAATAATAAACAATAAAAACGCCAAGATAAGCGCAAACGGAAATTCACTTTGGTCGGCGAGTTTGGCTTGCGGGCTTATCTTGGCACTCGTGTTAGGTATATTTTCGGCGATGCAGCAGTCATCTGTCAATGCCCAAACGAAAATAAACGACGTGAAAGGGCGAAAGATGGCAGTCGGTTTTGTCTCGATTCCGCCCGTTGACCGAATGGAAAATCCGCCGAAAGACGCGGACGCGACAGCGCGACTTTTAATTGAAAAACTAAAAGCGCACCAAGTTCCGGCAATCGGATTCGTGCATGGTCAAATGATTTCCGACGGAGAAAAAATGTATCCGGTGCGGGCGGAAATCGTGCGAACCTGGCGCGATGCCGGATTTGAAATCGGCATCGGCGGCTATAAACACATCTGGTTTTACGACACGCCGTTTGACGAATACGTCGCCAACGCCGAGAAAAACGAGCGCATCACAAAGCAGATTTTGGCTGAGAAAAATTTGCCGCTGCGTTATTTCAGTTATCCCTTTTTAAATAATGGAAAAACGACTGAAGATAAAAATCGTTTTGAAAATTGGCTGACGACGCGCAGTTTGCGCTCGGTCAAATACACTTTCGACAATCAGGAATGGATGTATTCGTTCGCCTACGACGCGGCGCGAAAGGATAACGACGTGAACACGATGAAGGAAATCCGCGTTGAATATCTCGATTACATGACGAAAATGACCGAGCATTATGAAGCATATTCGCAAGAGATGTTCGGACGCGACATCGCTCAAACTTTAGTGTTAACGCCGAGCCGTTTAGTTACCGACACGGCTGATGAATTTTTTGGATTTTTGGCGAAACGCGGCTACAAATTCGTTTTGATGGACGAAGCGCAGTCGGATGAAGCATATCAAACAAAAGAAGCGTTAGTTGACAGCAAATCGGGAATTTCTTGGTTTGAACGCTGGCAGATGGCGCAAGGCAAAAAATTGCTCGACGAGCCGAAAGTCAGCAAAACGGTGTGGCGAATCTGGCAGGAAATGAAAGACAAAAAGTAAAAAGTAAAAAGGCAAAAGTTAAACAAAGTCGTCAGTTATTAATTTGAAAGTTTATAACTGACGACTATTTACTTTTTACTTTCGCCGTCCCAACGGCGATTTATTAAACTGGCGACAAAGCCTGCGCCGAAGCCATTGTCTATATTAACCACCGTTACATTCGACGCGCAGGAATTCAGCATTCCAAGAAGCGCGGCGATGCCGCCGAAAGACGCTCCGTAACCGATTGAGGTCGGGACGGCAATGACTGGAACTTTCACCATTCCGCCGACGACCGACGGCAACGCGCCTTCCATTCCCGCTACGACGACGACGACGCGCGACGATTGCAAAATTTCCCTTTCCGACAAAATTCGGTGAATTCCCGACACGCCTGCGTCCCAAATTCTTTTAACCAGATTGCCCATTGTTTCTGCCACCAGCGCGGCTTCTTCGGCGACGGGAATATCACTTGTGCCAGCCGTTACCACCGCAATTTCGCCTGTTCCGAGCAGTTCTTTATCACGCCAGAGGCGAATTAGTTTAGCCGATTCGTGCCATTCGGCTTCGGTGAAAATGTTGCGGATTTCGCCGTAAGTTTCGGCGTCGGTGCGCGTAACCAAAACGTTCGGCGAACGAGCGGCAAGTTTTTCAAAAATCCCGACACATTGCGAGCGCGTTTTTCCCTGTCCGAAAATTACTTCGGGAAAACCTTGGCGTTCGGCGCGGGCATGGTCAACTCGCGCGTAACCGATATCTTCGTAAGATAGATTTTTCAGTTGTTCGGTCGCTTGTTCGGTTGAAATTGTTCCGCCCGCGTGCGCGGATAAAATCTCTGCAATATCGCTTTCCTTCATAAATTTATCTTAACCGCGCGGCTACTTTAAAACAAAAAACGGCGATTTTTCAATCACCGTTTTTCGCGTCAGGAGTAAATGAGGAGAGGAGATTTAGGCGAGCAATCCGACGTATTTATAAATGACGCACAATTAATAAAAGTTTGCGCTACAATTTTGTGGTTGACCAAATTCAATAAAACCGTGCTTTCTAAAATTTTCAGATTAATCATCTTTATAACCCTTTTGAAAACCTCCAGCCGATTTTGCTTTGGCAATTCGAGTGCCGTAAATATAAAAAGTGTTTTTATCAAATGGAAATTGAATTTTCGTAAAAACCATTCTTCGCGCCCGTCGGTTAAATTGAAAGAGGCTTGAATCGGATTGATTTATTTTGATTGGCTTTGCCATTTATAAAAGTGCTAGAGTAAAAATTCTTATGGAATTAACGCTCGCCATCACAGGCGCATCAGGCACAATTTACGCGCAGCGCACTTTGCAATTACTCGCGCAGAGCGGCGCGGTCGAAACGATAAACCTAATTATGTCGGACGTTGTTCCGACTGTCGCGCAAGTCGAACTCGGCGTAAATTTAAGGGAGCCGAGCGCGGAAAAAATCAACCAATGGCTTGGTTTAGATAAAAATTCTAAATTGATTCGCGTTTGGCGGCTCGATAATTTGGCGGCGAAACCGGCATCCGGCTCGAACAAACAAGCCGGAATGATAATCGTGCCGTGTTCGATGGGAACTCTGGGGGCGATCGCCTCGGGCGCGGGAACGAATTTGATTCATCGCGCGGCGGATGTCTGTTTGAAAGAAAGCAGAAGGTTGATTTTAGTTCCGCGTGAAACGCCTTTCAACCAGATTCACCTCGAAAATATGCTGCGCGTCGCCCGCGCCGGCGCGACGATTCTTGCCGCCAGTCCAAGTTTTTATCACAAACCGCAGACGATTGACGATTTAGTCAATCATTTATGTTTTCGCATTCTCGACCAATTCGATATTCCGCATTCTAAAAAGACGCAATGGACGGGCGAAGAAGTTCTGCAGGGAGAATAAAAATGAAACGGAAATTAATTGGAGTATTCCTTTTGTCTTCGGCAATTTTACTCGCCTCTATAAATGTTTCGGCACAAAAAGAACGCCAAGTTTTTCCCGTTGACGAAGGAAAAACGGACGTTTCGTTCAAATCATTTAGAGAAAAACTAATCGAAGCCGTCGAGAAACGCGACGTTAAATATGTTGTCGGAATTCTCGACCCGGCTATTTTAAATAGCTTCGGCGGCAACGGCGGAATTAAAGAATTTAAGAAAATGTGGAAAATTGACAGTCCGACAAGTGAGCTTTGGGACAAGTTATTAACTGTGCTGACAAACGGCGGGAGTTTTTTCAAAGAAGAAAAGAACAATCTCTTTTGCGCTCCATATAGTTTCAAGCAGTTTCCCAAAGATTTAGATGCCTTTGAATATCAACTAATTTTCGACAACAACGTCAATCTTCGCGCTCGACCCGATTTGAAAGCCGAAACCGTTGCACGGTTGTCTTACAACGTCGTCAAAGTTGACTACGAAAATTCGGTCGCCGATAAAAATAAAGAAGGCGAATACCTTTGGCTAAAAATTGAAACTTTAGGCGGAAAGAAAGGTTTTGTCAGCGCAAAATTCGTCCGCAGTCCGATTGATTACCGCGCTTGTTTTGAAAAGAAAAACGGCAAATGGAAAATGACCACTTTTGTGGCAGGTGATTAGATGAAAACAGTCGAAAGATTTTCAAATCGAGTTGAAAATTACGTTAAATATCGTCCGAATTATCCGGCGAAAGTTTTGCAATTATTTGTTGATGAAATGAATTTGCGTAAAGATTCCGTTGTCGCCGACATTGGCGCAGGCACGGGAATCTCGGCGCGGCTTTTTTTAGAGAACGGCAATCAGGTTTTCGGAGTTGAGCCAAATGAAGCGATGCGCAAAGCGGCGGAAGAATTCTTGAAAGATTTTTCAAACTTTAAAAGCATCAACGGCATGGCGGAAAATACTTCGCTTGAAAATGAGAGCGTTGATTTCATCGTTGCGGCGCAAGCGTTTCATTGGTTTGACCAAACAAACACGCGCAGAGAATTTAAGCGAATCTTAAAAGACGACGGCTTCGTTGTTTTAATGTGGAACGAACGCCAACTTGACACGACCGCATTTCTGAAAGATTACGAAAGTCTGTTGATTGAATTCGGCACGGATTACGAAACGGTACGACACGAATATATTACGAAAGAAACTTTGCAGAATTTTTTCCAGACGAATTTCTCGCAAGCGATTTTTCAAAATTCGCAAACGGTTGATTTCGACGGTTTACGCGGCAGAATGCTGTCGTCTTCTTATATTCCATCAGCTGACAATCCGCGTTTTGCAGAGATGCTAAAAAACCTCGAATCGCTTTTTGCGGAACACGCGGAAAACGGTAAAATAGACATTTTATACGACACGAAAGTTTTCTACGGACGAATCTGATTCAACCTTATTATTTATGAACGAAAAACCTGAAAAAAAGACGATAACCGTCGCTCATTCACCTGACTCCGATGACGCATTTATGTTCTACGGCTTGGCAACGAACAAACTCGAAACCGACGGTTTGAAATTTGAACACACCTTAAAAGATATACAATCCTTAAACGAAGACGCGAAAAACGGCGTGTTTGATGTGACGGCGATTAGCTTTCACGCTTACGCTTACATTTCCGACAAATATGCGTTGCTGCCGCACGGCGCGAGCATCGGCGACAAATACGGTCCGATTCTTGTTTCCAAAGAACATTATAAAGCCGACGATATTCCGAATCTGAAAATCGCCGTGCCGGGTGAACTGACCAGCGCGTTTCTCGCTCTGCGGATTTACAATCAACAGTTCGAATACACGGTCGTGCCGTTCGATAAAATCATTGACGCGGTGCAGAAGGGCAAAGCCGACGCGGGACTTTTGATTCACGAAGGACAGCTTTTTTATAAACAGATGGGTTTGAATAAAGTTCTCGATTTGGGCGAATGGTGGTTTGAGAAAACCGGTTTGCCGCTGCCGATGGGCGGCAACGCCATCCGCCGTGATTTGGGCGAAGATTTAATGCGAAAGGTTTCAAAGCATTTGCATAAAAGCATCAAGTATTCGCTCGACAACCGCGAAGACGCGCTCGCCTATGCGATGCAGTTTGCCCGCGATATGTCGCCGGAACTTGCCGATAGATTTGTGGCAATGTGGGTTAATGATTTGACTCTTGATTACGGCGAGCGCGGCAAAGAAAGTGTGCGCCAATTACTTAAAGAAGGTTACGAAAAAGGGGTTATTCCGCATCAAGTTGAAATCGAATTTGTAGATTCAGTAGTTCCAAATTGTTAAAACTGACTTGAAGGACTTGAAAGCATTTGTCAGTTTAGATGTTTGAAAAAAGAAACCAAAAAGGCAGTCAAGTCCTGCCTCGAAAATAGCACAATTTTATCGGAAA
>MWVV01000016.1_pt1 | contig 69070 bp, 73 predicted proteins | sample 1047281 | NCBI WGS metagenome assembly MWVV01 (sample SAMN06349986, study PRJNA376086) | soil metagenome | isolation source: PT-2 sample Antarctic (ecotone) soil | place: Antarctica | collected 2015-01-13 | reverse complement strand
ACGGAAAGGACGTTTCAAAATCGTCGGTCAACTTTACGGCGAAAGTAACGAGCGTTGACACGGGCGTTGCGCCGCGCGACACCCATTTGCGAACCGCCGACTTTTTTGAAGTCGAAAAATATCCCGATATGACTTTCAAAAGCACAAAGGTCGAAAAGAAAGGCGATAAATGGGAAGTAACGGGCGATTTCACTTTGAAAGGCGTAACTAAACAAATCACGATCCCGTTCACGGTCAACGGACTGATGAAAGACCAAAAAGGCAATGTGAAAATGGGCATCTCCGCGCAAACGATAATTAACCGTCAGGATTACGGCGTGAAATACGGCAACAAACTGCCCGACGGAACGCTCGCGCTCTCTGATATGGTGAAGATTGACTTGCAGCTCGAAGCGGGAATGATGAAGAAGTAGGCAGAAAGCAGAAGGCAGTGGGCAGAAAGCAGTTTTGCGAAATAAAAATAAGTTGAGCGTTAGCGAATGTAATCAGAATCTACCTACATCGCCAACGCTCATTTTCTGTCTACTGCCTTCTGCTTTCTGCCTACTGCCTTCTGATTACCGCTAACTGTAACCCAGCGGTTGCAACGGTCGCGGCGTGGTGCCTTCAAAAAACCAACTCGCGCCGACTTTCAAACGGTGATGCCACGTCGGAAGGCGCGATGTATAAAGCGCAAATCTGGCATCTCGCGCCAACGCTCCGCCGATAACATTGCCGGCAACTAAAACTGCCGCGTTGTGTGTTCCCAGACTCAAGGCCTCGCCGAGTTCTTCAAACGGTTTCGTTTTCAAATCTTTTCCGTCAAAAAATGCTCGGATATTGCGTGCCGCCAATGCAGATTCTTGATTCGCTAGTTGGGCTGTGCCGGCGAGTATAGGAGCGACTTCCTCGACTTTTGCAATATCGCCGAGCGCAAAAACATTGTCGAAATCCTTCACCTGTAATGTTTGATTAACAAGAATCAAACCGTCTTTGTCCTTCGCTAAGTTGAGCCTTTCAACTAGCGGATTTACTTTTACACCTGCCGTCCAAACAGTGGCTACCGTTTCGATTTCCGTTTGTTTGCCATTGTGTTCGCAGATGATGCCGTGCGATTTGACCTCCAAAACTTCTGTTTGCAGATGAACGTCAATGTGCTTATCAAGCAAAGTTTTTTCGACGTATGAGCGAATATCTTCGCCCATACCGGGAACAATTTGGTTGCTCATTTCAAGCAATGAAACGTGCGGTTCGCCTTTCAGACCGCGACGGCGAAAAGCATCCGTCAGTAAATCCGACATTTTAGTCGCCAATTCAACACCGCTCGCGCCGCCGCCGACAACTGCAAACGTCAGTTTCTCACGCGCATCTTGCGGCGCAAGCGTCGGGGAAACTTTATCTAATGCGCGTGTCATTTGATTGCGAAGTTCGTCCGCATCGGCAATACCTCGAAACGGCAAAGCGAAATCTTCCGCACCTGCAACGTTCCAAAAATTCGTTACGCCGCCGACAGCTAAAACCAATGCGTTATAATCGAATGAATCTTGGCGCGTCGAAACCTTGACCGTCTGATTTTCAAAATCAACCGCCTCGACTGCGCCGCGCACAAAATTTATCTCTGCGTTGAACAATTCTTTGTAATCCGGCGCGATGTGCCACGCTTCGACCTCGCCGCTCAAGTATTCATAAAGAAGCGGTCGGAAACAGAAATGGTCAGTGTCGCTGACGAGCGTAACGTCTGCATTTGCCGCCAAATCCAAAGCCGTAAAAAGCCCGCCGAACCCGCCGCCAATTATCAAAACTTTCTTCTTATTAGTTACCATTTTAGCCTCCTGATAGTTTTGAGAAATGTTTCACAAACTTATCAGAATAGAAATTACGCCTGTTTTGCCGGAAAGTCAAAAACCAAAATCGGCAAAAGTTTTTTGTTCGGTTTCAAACTTTAGCCAAAAATCTACAATTTTACTGTCTTCGAGATTACGAAAAACGAATGTGCAAATGATTATGATGCCCAGCCGCTTGCTGGGTTAATTTTTTGTTGATAAGCCGTTGGTCGTTGAAAAAAATGGTCGCTTTCGGATGACGGTTCAAAATAAGTTTGACGAGTTCTTCCGTGCGAATTGAATCATAGGCGATTTCGCCGACGCTTACCGGATCAAGCCGATTGTCTCTGCGGAGCGGTCGCACGTCCGCGTCGCGTCCGTTTTTATGTGAAGTGTGTCCTTCAAATTCTCCGCCGCCTTTTCGGCTGATGTCGCCGAATTGCAAAAGAATTTCCGGATGAAGCAGAAACCATTCTCTCGCCAGCGCGACAATCGCATTGATAACAAGAGCCGTGCCGTATTGATCTGCGCCGTTCGGTTCACGGTTGTAAGTGGTGAAACCTTCGCCGTCCATCGGCAAAACTGTGTTGATGTCTGGGTTATTAAGATTTGTGGAAACGGGAACAAACGGCGCGGGCGTTTTGAACAATACGCGAAAAGTTTCATCGCTTAAAATGCCGTTTGGCTCGAGTTTATTTTTGATTTGGAATTGAATCAGCGCAACTTGTGTTTTGCCGCCGAAAACTCCGACTCCCGTGTTCATTTCCGCTTGGGTCAAAAACTTTTTCGACACAAGTTTCTGTTGTAAAATTTTCACCACGCCGCCGCTGCTGCTGCCTTTTTTCACTCCGTCGTTTAATTGACGCAGAGCGGCTTGCGTCGGCAAATCGAGAACGCCCGTATCTTTGAGCGCAACATCTTTTTGGAATGCTTTTAACGCACTTTCGGTTTTGCCGCCGAAGGTGCCGGCACCGGTTTTCTTTTGTTCGAGCGTTAAATAACCCAAGTCAATCATCTCGTCCTGCAAACTTTCAACCGCCGCGCCTTTGTCGCCTTTTTTTAGTTCTACAACATCGTTTATGCTGGCTGTGCCGAGTCTTTCGCTTACCTTGCGGCTGGCTTCGCCGACGGTAATTTTGCCGTCGCCATCCGCGTCAAGCCCGATGTTTTGCTTGTATTGCACCGAACCTTTTTCAAATAAAACAAAATCCCTGCCTTTGCCGATGGCTTTCGGATACAAAACAGCTATATACGCATCTTCAATAGTTAGCAATTTTCCCTTACGCGGCGCAAAGTATTTTTCGACAAAATCGAGCTGTTCGGCGGCAGTCATTTTTTCGAGTTCTTCGATAGTCGTGCCTAAACTTCTTGCCATCGCAGGCATAAATTGAATTAAGCCGGTCGCGCCGCTGTAAATGTTTTTGACTGACGGGCTAAAGGTCGCGCCGGTTTCAAAACTCATAATCGCCATCAAAAAATTCGGGTCAATGAGAAGACGATCGGCGATTTCGAGAACTTTTTTCCGAAATGCTTCGCTTGTGTTTTCAATTCCGAGAACATTTACTAGATTCGGCATTTTGTTTTCTCCTTTTAAGTTTTCGTTAAATTACCTCAAGTGTGAAGTTAAAACAATTGTGAAAAGTTTTACCGCCGAGACAAAAGACTTTATGCAGAGATTCGCTGATGTTTTCTTAACAAAATTGCTTCAACGGTTGACCTCGCCCAAAATAATTTCGTATAATCTACACTTTTCGGCACGATAAGCGATTCTTTTTTGTGTGAGGGAGACAATAAAATAATGAGTTACGCAATTATCAGAACAGGCGGCAAACAGTTTGTGGTCGAATCGGGACAAACTTTGCGCGTGCCTTCGATAGAGAAAAAGACGGGCGAAACAATTGAACTCGAAGCTCTGTCATCCGGCGAAGGCAAAGATATGAAGTTCGGCGCGGCGACCTTAAACGCGACGGTAGTCGAACACGGGCGCGGCGATAAAATCATCGTTTTCAAGAAAAAACGCCGCAAACAATACAAACGCAAACAAGGTCATCGGCAAGGTTATACGGAAATTAAAATTGATTAGTGAGGAAAAGGATTCAGGATTCAGGATTCAAGTTGTTTTTAGCGGTTTGAAATCCAAAATCCAAAATCCAAAATCCAAAATCGAATTATGGCTCATAAAAAAGGTGTCGGTTCATCACGAAACGGGCGCGATTCAAACGCGCAGCGGTTAGGTTTAAAGAAATTCGGCGGCGAACATGTTCTCGGCGGAAACATTCTGGCGCGTCAGCGCGGAACGAAATGGAAGCCGGGCAAAAACGTCGGACGCGGCAAAGACGATACGCTGTTTGCGCTCATTGAAGGTTTCGTTAAATTTGAAAATAAGGGGCAGAAGGGCAAATTTATCAGCGTTTACGCGGAAGGCGCGACGGAACTCGCGGCGCAACCTTCGGCTGCTTGATTTGCGATTTTCAATTTGCGATTTCCGATTGCTCGATTCGCAAAGTTTCGCATATTAAACGGACGCGGCTCGCTAATCTTCAAAAGTTTGGCGGGCGCGTTTTTATTTTGCTCAACCGTTCTGAGTTCAAACTTCAGTTTGCTTTTCTTCAATATCGGCACGTTAAGGCGTGAACTCTAAACTTTATGATTTGAAAATCGGAAATCGCAAATCTAAAATCGAAAATAACCGTAATGTTTATGACCGCGTAAAAATTCGTGTCACTGCGGGCGGTGGCGGAAACGAAATAAGTCTTTTCGACACGGAAAATTTATCGACTGTTCGATAAATCCGACGAAAAATCTTGGAAGCAGTTTGCGTTTTGAACAAATTTTTACCAAAAATTTCCAAAAAATTGCCCCGAAACTAATTTTTTTCTATTTGAAAATTTTTTTTCGCGCACGATTTTGACACTTTTACACAAGCTGTGTCGTGCGTTGTCAAATTTACCTGGATTTTTAAATTCCGGATTGAAAATACTTGCGAAGTTTTCCACAGAATTTTCCACAGGTTAAGTAAAAAGTTTTCCACAATTCTTTCATAACTAGCTCGCAAAATAAGGGCAAAACTTAAAGTATTTTCTACTTGACAAGAGAAAAAAAAGGTGTAAAATCGCTTCACAGTCAAAATTGCTTACGGGCGTTTGACCGATACAGGGATAGGCAAACAGAGGCGGTGACGCATTGTTTGAGGGCAACGAAAGACGGAATAACAGTTGCTATTTACGCCCTGAATCGAAGCCGAAAGGCTTGCTAAGGGAAGTCGCAAGACTTTTCGAGTTGTTCGGATAAAAACGAACAACGCCATTTGGAAAGGAACAGCCAAAAGGTGTGATGCCGCTCATCAGCGAAAGCTGTGAGCCTCGTTGCCGGGGACGTAACCGGCGGTGGAGGAAAAGCCACCACAACAAAAACCTAGCGGCACGGCGTTTCGAGAGAAACGCAGCAAAATATGTAAATATTTTGAGTGCTGACCGGAGATGCGCTCGCCGCGAGCCGCTTCGGAATACAAAATCGGCGAATCGAGCGTGTACATGTGAGATTCGCCAACCTTAATCGAATACTTCGGTATTCAACTAAGACAAAAGTCAGGTGTTGCTTTGAGAAATTAAGGTAACACCTGATTTTTTTGCTTGCGCTTTAGTCAGACTTCGCATTTTGCCAACCTGCCGCAGAAATTCTACAATCAATCTTTATGTTTATTGACCGCGTAAAAATTCGTGTCGCCTCCGGCAAAGGCGGTGACGGTGTAACGGCGTTTCGGCGTGAGAAATTCGTGCCGCGCGGTGGACCTTCGGGCGGCGACGGCGGAAAAGGCGGCGATGTATGGATGGAAGCAGATGAAAGTTTAAATACTCTGCTGCACCTGCGCTACAATCCCGAACACAAAGCCGACCGCGGCAGACACGGCGAAGGCTCGAACCGCCACGGCAAAGACAGTCCCGACGTGGTGATAAAAGTTCCCGTCGGAACACAGGTTTTCGATGCCGAATCGGAAGAGCTTTTATTTGATTTCACGGAAAGCGGACAGAAATTTCTTGCGGCTAAAGGCGGCAAAGGCGGCTGGGGAAATCAGCATTTTGCCACTTCGACAAATCGCGCACCGAGGTATCATTACGTAGGCAGAACGGGCGAAGAACGCGAACTGCAACTTGAATTAAAATTAATTGCCGATGTTGGTCTTGTCGGATTTCCAAACGCGGGAAAATCAACTTTAATTTCCGTAATCTCCGCCGCCAAACCAAAAATCGCTGATTATCCTTTTACGACGTTAGAGCCAAATTTGGGCGTGGTTGATTTGGGCGAATATAAAACATTTGTCGTCGCCGACATTCCCGGTTTGATTGAAGGCGCGTCGGAAGGCGCCGGACTCGGCGATAGATTTCTGCGGCACGTCGAACGCACAAAATTGATTTTACATCTGGTTGACGTTTCTTCGATTTCCGGGCGCGATTCGATTTCCGATTATGAAATCATTGACCGCGAATTGGCAAACTATAATCAAGATTTAGCCGACCGTCCGCAGATTGTTGTGGCGACGAAAATTGACGCGCTTGATGAGCCGGAACGCTTGGAAAGATTGCGCGAAGCAGCGGACGCGGACGGCAAGCCGTTTTTGCAAATTTCCGCTGTAACGAATTTGGGAACAAAGGATTTAGTTAATTTGGTCGCGCAAAAATTGGCTGAAATAAAGGCAACGGAAATTGATTTGAGCGATGAGATTGATGTTTAGTGATTTGCTCGAAAACAAGATGAACGACGGTTCACGGCATTTCGTTGATATGCCGGAAGTTGTATTTTTTGATGAATTCTATGACCATACGGAGGAACTCAACGGCGTTGAAATAACTGAATTTATCACGGATGGCGTAATCGGAATATGGCTTGATTTTGAGTTTCGCGAACACGAATTTTCCGTTACTAATCAATTCGGCGATTACTGGTTTTTTGTCAGGGACCCTGAATGTCCCGAAGAAATTTTGTTTGAAATTATTGAGCATTTTCGCCAGCTTTTAGATTGATGAAACGAATTGCATTTTACGGCGGCTCGTTTGATCCGCCGCACAACGGACACCTGACGATTGCTCGAAAGCTATCGAAATTGTTTGCGCTCGACGAATTCGTTTTCATTCCCGCATTTCACGCGCCTCACAAAAAAAATAAAAAGCCGACTTCCGCGTTTCATCGATTTGCGATGTTGTCTTTAGCAATTGAAAACGAAGGTAAATTCAGAGTTTCAAGCGTCGAACTAGATGCGCCCGACAAACCTTTTACATTTGAGACGCAAACGAAATTAAAAAATGATTTGCCCGATGCCGAGATTTTTTTTGTCATCGGCGCGGATTCTTGGGCAGAGATTGACACTTGGCGCGAATGGGAAAAAGTTCTGACGCAGACGAATGTTATCGTTGTAACTCGCCCCGATTACGAAATTAGTTTTTCGCACGTAACTGAAGAAATAAAGAAAAGGATAATTAATTTAAAAGACAATCAAGAATTAAAATCCAAAATCCAAAATCTAAAATCCAAAATCCAAAAGATTTATATCACCGATGCCGTTAATCTTGATGTTTCGGCAACGGAAATCCGCCGAAAAATTCGCGCTAAAGAAGATGATTGGCGCGAACTTGTGCCGAACGAGGTTGCAAAATACATCGAAAAATACGAACTTTACATTTAACATTTATCAGTTAGCATTCGACACGAGCGAATAGTTGATAAATGTTTAATGGTAAATGCTAAATGTAATGAAATTATGGAAGAAGAAACGAAAGAAAAATCTCTCCAGCGTGAAAACGCGGAATCGCTTCTCGTCGTCGAAGCCGTCACGCCGTTTGCCGAGTTGGATGATGAAGTAAAACTTGCGATAAGTTGCGCAAGCGAGAAAAAGGCCTTTGATATAGTCGCTATTGATTTGCGCGAGATTGCGAGTTTCACGGAGTTTTTCATCATCGCCAGCGGCACAAATATGCGCCAGGTGCAGGCAATTTCCGACGAAATTACTGAAAAACTCAAAGAGCAATTAAATTCGCGCGTCATTCGCATCGAAGGTTATCAAACGGGCGAATGGATTCTGCTTGATTACGGCGATTTTATCGTGCACATTTTCGAGCAGAAAGCGCGTGAGTTTTACGATTTGGAACGGCTCTGGCGCGATGCGAAAAAAGTTCAATTGCCTGAAGAAATATTTTGAGTAATCAGCAGCAGTTGGTGGTTGGCAGTTCAAGGCGAGGAGCGCGATGAGAAGGTTCAGACGGCAGGTAACGAACTACTGTCAACTGCTGCTGATTACTGCCAACTAATTTATGAAGTTTCGTTTCGTTTGGATTGGCAAAACCAGAGATAAAAATTGGCTGGCGTTACAGGAAGAATATCTGTCGCGCCTTTCGCATTTTGTAAAGTTTGAAATTACAGAAATTAAAGACAGCGACCGAGAAACGGAAAGCAAACGTATTTTGGAAAAAGTGAATCAAAGCAACTTCGTCTGTCTTTTAGACGTGAAGGGACGCTCGGTTTCCTCGCACGAATTAGGGATGAAAATCGAGCATTGGCAAAATCGCGGGTTCAAAGAAATCGCCTTTGTCATCGGCGGCGCAGATGGTGTCGCCTCTGAGGTTGTCGAAAGGGCGGACTTTAGTTTATCCTTATCGTTTCTAACTTTCACGCACGAAACGGCGCGAGTAGTTTTAACCGAGCAATTATATCGTGCGTATACAATAATAAAAGGCTTTCCATATCAGAAATGAGTGTATTGAAAACAGAAAAAATTAAAGACAAACTTATCCTTGAACGTGAACTTCTGTTAGCCAAGTTAAACGGCAATGACCTTTCGGTTGACTCTTCGGAAACTCCCGACCCGGTGGATTTGGCGGTCAGAAATTATTCCAAGAATGTGATGCTGGCGGTTTCGGAAAACGACAGCCGTCAGGTAATTTTGATTAATGAAGCGTTAACGCGCATTAGCGACGACGAATACGGAACTTGTCAAAACTGCGAGAAACCAATCAATCCGAAACGACTCGATGCTGTGCCATGGGCACGGTATTGCTTGAATTGTCAAGAACTTGTCGAACAAGGCTTGCTTGACGAAGAATAACCAAGTGAAAAACTGGAAAAGTGAACGAGTGAAAAAGTTGGTTAGTTTTTGACGGCTTGCTTTTTCACTTTTCAACTTTTTCACTCATTCACTTTTTTATGTTTTATAAAATTTTCGATTCCCTGCTCACGCTCGCCTATCCTCAAGCCTGTCAAATCTGTGAAAACAGCGTCGAAAATTTAGCGGACGGCGTTGCCTGCCAGCCGTGCTGGACAAAAACAAATCTCTTTTCAGGAATCGAAACTTTATGCGCTAAATGTGGCGCATTTCTTCAATCAAAACCGTCAGATTTCCAAACTTTTTGTCATCGTTGCGACGAGCATTTTTACGATTCGGCGTGCGCCGTCGGTATTTACGAACTCGCGCTTTCGGCTTCGGTTCTGCATCTCAAGCGCGAGCCGTTCGTCGCTAAAAAATTACAGAAACTTTTCGTTTCGCGTTTTCAAAGCTCCGATTTTCAAGATGCGACGCTGATTGTTCCCGTTCCGCTTTCAAAAAAACGCCTTCTGGAGCGCGGATTTAATCAAGCCGCTGTTTTGTCGAAGATTCTCGCTAAACAAATTAGTGTAAACCTCGATGAACAAAGCCTCGTTCGCAAAATTCATACGCCGATGCACCGCGTCGGAATGGACGGCAAAGCGCGTGAGATGAGCGTCGAAAACGCTTTTGAAGTAAAACGTCCGAAACTTATTAAAGGCGAAAATGTTTTGTTGGTTGACGATGTTTTCACATCGGGCGCAACCGTTTCCAATTGCGCGAAAGCTCTCAAAATAAACGGCGCAGGCAAAGTTTATGTTTTTACGTTGGCGAAAACTTTGTAATTAACAGACACCTCTTTTTTCTATTTAACAATCTGTTTTACGAAAATCAGTTGACCTTTTCCTTAAAACAATATATCTTCTTTCTCAACCCTGTTTTTTAGTCGGTGATTTTTTTATAAATCTTTCGCTTTTCTAAATATTAAATTTAATTTCTAAGGAGTTAACTGATAATGAATAAATTTCGTGCATTTGCGGCTGTTTTTAGCCTTTTTGCGATTGCTTTGGTGGCTTTCGGAATCAATTACGTGTCCGTCGCCCAATCTACCGTCGAATCTACCGACCAAGCTGAGGTTGACAAAAACACTCGAGCCGTTGTTATTAAAGGCGACCGACTTTGCGGAACCGACCACGATCCGCAAAAAGTCGCGGCGGCAGAAACTGATTTTGCCGTTCGACGGGCTGAGTTAAAAGATAGTCCGGGCATTGATGCTACCGGCGGCGTTATAAACGTCTATTTTCACGTAGTCAACAAAGGCACGGGCATTGCCAACGGTGACATTACGGATGCGATGATTGCAGATCAAATGAATGTTTTAAATAGCGCTTTCGCCATTTCGGGTTGGTCGTTCAATCGAGTTTCGACCGATCGCACAACCAATTCAATCTGGTATAACGATTGCTACGGTGCATCGGAAACCGCGATGAAAAGTGCTTTGCATCAAGGAACGGCGGATGATTTAAATATTTATACGTGTAATCCGAGCGGCGGAATCTTGGGTTACGCAACTTTCCCGTCCAGCTATTCGAGCGCACCGTCTAAAGACGGAGTAGTTCTGCTTTACTCGTCGCTGCCGGGCGGAAGCGCCGCGCCGTATAACTTGGGCGACACGGGAACGCACGAAGTCGGACATTGGATGGGCTTGTATCACACTTTCCAGGGCGGCTGTAACGGCAGCGGCGATTATGTTTCCGACACTGCGGCAGAACGCTCGCCCGCTTACGGTTGCCCGTCGGGGCAGGATTCGTGCCGCAATAGATCAGGTCTCGACCCGATTACAAACTTTATGGATTATACGGACGATGCTTGTATGTTCGAATTTACATCCGGGCAAGACACACGGATGGACTCGCTTTTTACAACCTATCGTTTTGGTAAATAAAAATAACTTCGGTTAAATTTCATTTTGGGCGGAAAATTCTTTGCAAAGAATTTTCCGCTTTTTATTTTTTAATATTGATAGAGTTTAAAATTATTTTGAAAGCAGAAGTTGATTTATTCGTGCATCGAGCATCGCAGTTTTATCGAACCCGTTAGTTTTTAATTCGATTTTGCCTTCTTGATTGATTACAAAATGAGAAGGAAAACCCATCGAAATATTGCCGTCGCCATCTTTCTGGGCGTATTTCAAAACCATGCCGAAACTGTTCGGAATAATATTAAAATCGAAGGATTTTTTTAAATAAGCCTCAATCTTAGTTTGAGACCTTCCATTATCAAGCCGAGAAACACGACATTTACACAGACTGCTAAAGAGAATTTTTTCCCAGCAAAGCGTGAAAAGTTTTTGTCGTCAGCTGTGTTAAAATAGCCGTATGCTGCTTGAAATGATTGTCGCACAAAACTTCCGTAATCTGCACGGCGAAATGTTGTGCGGCAAAAATTTAAACATCATTTTTGGCGAAAACGGTCAAGGTAAAACTAATTGGCTCGAAGCGATTTATCTGTTGGCAACGACTAAATCTTTTAAGACGGCACGACTTCAAGAAGCGATAAAATTCAACGAAGAATTAGCGATTGTGCGCGGCTCGGTCGAACGAAGCGCGGAGATTAGCCGCCTTTTGCAAGTCGCTATTGAAGGCAACACGAAAAGTTTAAGCGTCAATAACAAAAAGGAAACCGTCCAAAGATTTTTAGGACAGCTTCACGCCGTCATTTTTAACTCTGACGAACTGGAAATCGTGCGCGGCAACCCGGAAGCGCGTCGAAAGTTTTTAGACGGCGGAATTGTTTCGATTTATCCGCCATTCGTTCAAACATTGACCGATTACAACCGTGTGATCCGGCAGAAAAATTCGCTTCTTCAGTCGTCGCAAGACAACGGATTTTCGATCGAAAAAACCGCCGAACTGCTTGAGCCCTGGAACGAACAATTAATTCTGCACGCGACCAGAATTCATAAAGCGCGACTTCGTTTCGTCGAAAGGTTAAACGAGGTTTTAGAAAAAAAACTGTTCGACCGCGAAGAAATTTCGATTCGTTACGCGTCATCTTTAGAAGGCAAAGGCGATTTGGACGATTATGCAAATCTTCTAGCGGAACGATTGAAACTCCGCGTGCAAGCCGAACTCGCGGCGGGCTATTCGCTGATTGGAACGCACCGCGACGATTTAGACATTTTATTTGACGGACACGATTTGCGAAAATTCGGCTCTTCGGGTCAGCAACGAAGCGCACTACTCGTTCTGCAGCTCGCTAATTTATCGGTGTATCATTCGCAAAATCAGGAATATCCGCTGTTTTTGCTCGACGACATTGACGCGGAACTTGATTACAAACGGATCGGTCAATTGCTCGAGTTTTTGCAAGACAAAACGCAGACTTTTGTTACAACTTCTAAAGAAAGTTTTGTTGAAAACTTTGGCAACGGCGCGAAAGTTTTCACAGTTTCAAACGGAAATCCTTTAATCAATGAATCGCTTTTGACAACGGATTGATTATTGGAAAAAGTCCTTTATGATTTTTTCAAGATATACGACTATTATAATCAAGGATTATTTAACGCAAGTTGCTAATTGTAAATTTTTACCGCCGAGGCGCAGAGTTTTTCGCAGAGTGCTGCGGAGAAAATGAAAATCTCTGCGAATCTCAGCGCAAATTCTCTGCGTCTCTGCGGTAAAATAGTTATTTACTCTGAATTAAAAGATGCTGACATCCGATTTAGCCATCAATTGGCGGCGCGGCGGTAAAATTTTTCCGCGTCTGATTAAAACTGACAACGCAAATTTCCAGCGTGACGCTCAGGTTTTAATTGAAATTTTCGACGAGTTCCTCGGTAAAACACGCGGCGAACTCGAACTTGAACTTGAAGAATATGTCGGCACAGGCACGGATTACAGAATTTTGCGCGGGTTCATCAAACTGCTGACCGACAGATGCAAATTTGCTACATCAAGCGTTGCCGAACCAATCGAGATTCGCCAAAAAGTTTTTCTCGAAGCCAGAAAATTTCAACCTGTTCTGCCTAATTCAAAATCAAAAAGCGAAGTTTTGGAATTAATCGCTGAAGAATTCGGCACCGACGCCGATACAATCTCGTCCAATCTCTACGCTGATTTGTCCGCCCAACAAAAGCTGATTTCGTTTGATTCAACCACGCCGACAGATTTGCTCGACCGCTACAATCTCGCGCAAGCACAAGCGTTACTTTACAAATGCGTCGAGATGAAAATTCGTGTTGCTCCGTCGGACGCGGCAAATTACCGCCAGATTTTCGGTTGGATAAAGCACTTTGGTTTGATACATTCGGTCATTGGAAATGCAACAAACGGTTACGAAATTACTCTGACAGGCGCGGCTTCGCTATTTCATCGTTCGCAAAAATACGGCATCCGAATGTCGGTTTTTCTGCCCGCGCTTCTGCTTTGCAGAAATTGGAAAATGTCTGCGGAAATCGCCAACAAAGAAGTGGGCAATTCTTTTTATGAATTGACTAGCGAGCAAACTGAACTTGTTTCATGTTATTTTGACGAACCCGAATATGCGAATCCGATTTTTGAACGGTTGAAAAAAGATTGGGAGAAATCTTCGTCAAATTGGAAGTTGGAAGAAAATAAAGAAGTTCTTGATTTAGGCAAAACTGCATTTGTTCCCGATTTCGTTTTGGTTTCGCCCGACAACGAAAAAGTTTATCTCGATGTTTTAGGATTTTGGACTCCCAAAAGTTTGCAGAAACGGCTTGAAGAATTTCGCGCCGCAAATTTTAAAAATTACATTCTCGCCGCGTGGGCTGAATTGCGCGGAAGTCGTGAAGAACCGCTTTGGGAAAGTGAGAATGTTGTTTTTTTCAAATCGAAACTCGAACCGCGCATCCTTGAAGAAACGGCGGACAAACTTTTAGTCAATCAATAAAAATCACTTCGCCTTTTTTCACATTCGACAACACTTCCAAAATTTTCGGCACAAACGGTTGCAAATCAGCTAGGCGATTTGATTTAGCGTAAATTACCAAAACCGCGACATCGAATTTCGGTAGGTTTTGTTGAAACGAAAGATTGCGGTCAACCGTAATGAAAACGTCGAATTCCGCTTCCGCCAAAATCATCAAACTGCCGTTTTTTACGCCCGCCCAACCCATCTGCGGAACAGTTTTCACTTCAAAACCGATTAAATCTTTCGCCAAACGCCGGTCGAGACATTCATCTAGTAAAACTTTCACGCAGCTTTTTTCTCCATTTCTCTTTCCGCTTCTTCGAGAAATTCTATAACTTGCTCGCGCTTAACAGTTGGAAAACCTTCGAGAAAATCATCAATTGAGTCCCCTGCTTTGAGATAGTCAATCAAAGTTAAAAGCGGCACACGAGTTCCCGCAAAAACAGGTGTCCCGCCCATTACTTCATTTGAAATTGTTATAATCGGACGTTTCATAAAAGTATTTTAAATTAGTTTGTTAATTAAATAAATTTCTATTGTCTCCCTTTTTCGCATCTTGAAATTGGCGCGCGTCGGTTCGTCTTTGACTGATATATTCTTCGGTTGTATTTCTGGTTACGACTTCATACAAAATCGCTTGCTTGTCCGCTTTCTTTCTCAAAATCCGTCCCAAGCGTTGAATGTGTTCGCGTGATGAACCCGAACCTGAAAGAATTATCGCCACTGAAGCGTCGGGAATGTTCACGCCTTCGTTCAAAACTTTCGATGTCGCTAACGCCAGAACGTCGCCTTTGTTAAATGCGTCAAGCCAAAATTTTCTTTCTTTGACGTTGGTTTCGTGCGTGATTGCCGGCACTAGATAATCCTGCGAGATGCGATAAACCATTTCATTTTCGTGCGTGAAAATTAGAACTTTGTCGCGCCGGTGGCGAACGAGCAAATCTTGCAAAACTCTTACTTTGGCTTCCGTGCCAAGCGCGATTTTTTTCGAGTTGCGATAGGCTTTCATCGCGCGTCTGCCGTCTTCGGACTTTGCGCTGTGAATCAAAAACATCCGCCAGCCTTCGTGTCCGTATGGAAGGTTTTTCGCCCGCTTGAAATTTGTGTAAATCGCTCGTTCGCTCCCGTAAGCCGTTCTCTCTTCCTGGCTCAAATCAACCTCGATACGCTCGACGACGTAATCAGCCAGATATTCGCCCGCGAGTTCCTGCGCTTCGAGCCGATAGACGAATTTGCCGACGAGGTTTTCAAGCAGCGAATCATTGCCGTCGGCGCGGTCGGGCGTTGCCGTTAAGCCGAGACGAAACGGCGCGAGCGCAAATTCCGCCGCGTATTTGTAACCTTCCGACGGAAGATGATGCACTTCGTCGAAAATCACCAAGCCGAATTGATTGCCGAGCCGCTCTTGATGACGGAAAGCCGAAGCGTAAGTGGTTACGGTTATCGCGCCGACCTCAAAAAAACCGCCGCCGATAAGTCCGATTTCCGCGTTAAATGTTGAAAGCAAGAGGTCATACCATTGATTCATCAAATCAAGGGTCGGCACAACGACCAAAGTTTGTCGCTTGCACATTTCAATCGCCATTGTCGCCGCGTGAGTTTTGCCTGCGCCGGTCGGCAAAACAATCGTGCCACATCGCTCATTCTCTCGCCACGCTTCGATGGATGCAGTTTGATACGGACGCGGTTCAATGTGAAATTTTTGTTTGAAATCGAATGTTTGATACTTTTTCGCCTCGTCTTCGTAAGCCGTTTTTGTTTGAATAAATTCTTTGATAATCTCTCGGTATTTATAAGCGGGCGCACGGAAATGTCTGGTTCGCTCATCCCAAACGAATGGTTTCGGTACGTCGTTGGTTTCACTCGCGCCCTCCAGAATCAACGTGCCTGATTCGAATTTAAGTTTGAAATTTATTTCTGACATTTATTAACAATATCATAACAAAACCAAAGATTGAGTAAGATTTAATCGGCTCAAAAGCCGAATTATTCATTTGCGTTTTTGAAGAAAATAAAATCATTGAAACATTGTTTCACAGTTGAAACAAAATCCTGTAAGTAGTAAAATATCATAGTCAGAAAAAACAACAAAGAGGTTCAGAAATGGCATTAGAATTAGTTGAAAGTCCCGTTCGGCAGAGCGGTTTGATTGTTGGACAAGCGACACTCGAAGACGTGCAAAGTGAGCCGAGTTTGCGTCCGAAAAAATTGGATGAATACATCGGACAAGCGAAAATTGTCAACAACTTAAAGATTTTTTTGAAAGCTACGCTTCGTCGCGGCGAAGCCCTTGACCACGTTTTACTTTTCGGTCCGCCGGGGCTTGGCAAAACTAGTCTGGCGATGATTTTGGCAAACGAACTCGGCGCAAATTTGAAAACTGCGAGTGCGCCGTCGGTTGAAAAATCGGGCGATTTGGCGGCGGTTTTGACCAATTTGGAAGAAGGCGATGTTTTGTTTATTGATGAAATTCATCGCCTAAAACCGCAAATCGAAGAGATTCTTTACCCGGCGATGGAAGATTATCAACTCGATTTGATGATTGGGCAAGGCACGGCTGCGCGTTCGATTAAAATTGATTTGCCGAAATTTACTCTTGTCGGAGCAACTACGCGAGCGGGAATGATTTCTGCGCCTCTGCGCGGACGTTTTGGTATCGTCAATCATTTGGATTTTTATTCTAAAAAAGAATTGGAAATTATTATTCATCGCTCGGCGGAAATCTTAAAAGTCGAGATTGAAGCGAGCGGTGCAGATGAACTCGCCCGCCGTTCACGCGGAACACCGCGTATTGCCAACCGTCTACTTCGTCGCGTGAGAGATTATGCAGAAGTTCTTGGCGACGGCAGGATTACAGGAAATCTCGCGCAGCGCGGACTTGATGAAATGGAAGTTGACCGTTTCGGCTTGGACGAAGTTGATAGAAAATTGCTTTTATCAATTATCGAAAAATTTGAGGGCGGACCGGTCGGAGTCGGAACGATTTCCGCGTCAATCAGCGAAGATCGCGAATCAATCGAGGAGATGATTGAACCATATTTGATTCAGATAGGATTTTTGAATCGAACGCCGCGCGGACGAATCGTAACGGACGCGGCTTATCGGCATTTCGGTTTTACGCCGCCGGTCGTCGAGCAACAAATTCAGGCATTGGCAAGCTAAAAGTCCAAAAGTGAAAAAGGTGGAAAAGTGAAAAAGTTTAGTAACGACTTGTCGCTAAACTTTTTCACTTTTCCACCTTTTTCACCTTTTCACCTTTTCACTTTCTTATTGAATTGTATTACCTTCTGGGTCGAGATAGATAATCGAATCGTCCAATCCTTCAATTGCCTTCAAGCCCGATTCAATCGTTTTTCGGTCGCCGACGACGACGATTGCCAATTTATCCGGTGTCAGATATTTGTTGGCAACGCGGTTCACGTCTTCCAAAGTGACGGCGTTGACGCGAGCGGCATAATCGGTGAAATAATTGTCGGGCAGATTGTAGATGACCGAGTTGGCGAGTTGCGAAGCGATTTGGTCAACCGTTTCAAAGCCCGCCGGAAGACGCCGAACCAAACTTTGTTTGTTGTATTCGAGTTCCGCCGCCGTGACTGGAATCTCGCCGCGAATGCCGCGAATTTCCTTCAAAAATTCTATCACTGATTCTTTCGTAACGGCGGTTTGCACGCCCGCCGAAGCCGTAAACGGTCCCGCGCCGCGCCGGTAGGAAAAGCCGGAACGCGCTCCGTAGCTGTAGCCTTTGTCTTCGCGCAAATTCATATTGATGCGCGAAGTAAAGCCGCTGCCGAGAATCGTGTTCATCACTTGCAGCGGGAAATAATCGGGATTGTCACGCGACACGCCGACTTGTCCGATGCTGATGACCGATTGCGCCGCGCCCGGTTTGTCAACGACGTAAATCGCAGCCTTGTCGCGCACGGGAGCGTTCGGCAAAGTCATCGCCGTGATTTCGCCCGCGTTCCAATCCTTGAATTTCGCTTCGAGCTTCGGAGTCAGCGTTTTCAAATCAGCATCGCCGACGACAATTAAAACCGCGTTATTTGGGCGGTAATAAGTCGAGTAATACTTTTTCAAATCATCGCGTTTAATCGCATTAACGGAGGTTTCGGTTAAAATTGCGCCGTAAGGATGCGCGTCGCCGTAGAGAACTCGATTGTAGACGAGGTTGGCGACGATGTTCGCATTATCGCGGCGTTGTTTGAGCGAAACGAGCGCACGACTGCGATAAGTTTCGACTTCTTTTTCGGGGAATTCGGCGTTTTGAATCACATCCGCATAAATGTCCAACGCTTTATCCAAATGTTTGGTCAGCGTCAACATCCTCACGCCGGAGGAATCGTCGTCCGCGCCGGTCGAAAGCTGTGCGCCGATGGATTGAACTTCGTTGGCGATGTCCACCGCCGAACGAGTTTTCGTGCCGTCGTCGAGCAACGTGGAAGTCGTGTTGCCCAAACCGCTCAAATTTTGCGGGTCGACGGTCGTGCCGGTTTTGAAAACCATATTCATCGTCACCAGCGGAAGCTCTGCTTGCTTGACCAGCCAAACTTCCAAACCGTTCGAGAGTTTAGTTTTTTCCACCTTCGGAAAAGTGAAGTTCGGATTCGCCGTCGGCTTCGGCAACTTTGAGCTGTCAATCTTTGCCTTTTCTTTTTTGCTGACCGAGGTCTGCTGATTTGCCGCCGCATTCATTTTCGGCATTTCCTTATCTTTCGGTCGCGGCACAAAACTCATCACCAGACGCTTATCAATCAAATAAGCATTGGCGACGCGTTGCACATCGGCGGGCGTAACTTTACGGTAACGTTCCAAATCCGTTAGAAAATAATCAGGTTTGCCGGTGAAAGTTGCGTAGCTGTTAAGCTGGTCGGATTTGCCGCCGAAACCACCAACCGATTGCATACTGTAAATGAATGAAGATTCGATTTGATTTAACGAACGATTGATTTCGTCAACCGTCGGCGGTTCTTGTTTGATACGCTCGATTTCCGCGTTTATTTCTTTTTCAATTTCTTCCAGCGTCTTTCCGGGACGCGCAGTTGAAGCTATTTGAAAGCGTCCGGCGATTTCCTGTGCCGAATTAAAAGCCGAAGCGTCCTGCGCGATTTGTTTGCCGTAAACCAGATTGCTTTGCAGACGCGAGCCTCTGCCCGCCGACAAAATTCCACCCAGGATGCTGAGCGCCGCTTCGTCTTTGTCAAAACGCGGAACAGTGTGCCAGCCCATAAAAAGACGCGGCAATTGAACATTATCTTCGTATTGAACGCGAATCTCTTTGTCGAGCTTCGGCATCGGCGGATTCGGGCGTTTAATCGTCGCGCCTTTCGCAACCGAGCCGAAATGTTTTTCGACTAACTTCTGCGCTTCCTTCGGGTCGAAATCGCCCGCAATCACCAAGGAGGCATTGTTCGGCACATAATATTCGCGGAAAAACGCTTTAACGTCGTCTATCGAAGCGGCGGTTAAATCGTCGAGTGAGCCAATAGTCGTCCAGCTATACGGATGCGTTTTCGGAAACATCAGCGCGGCAATTTTTTCGGCTGCCGTGCCGTAAGGCTGGTTGTCGTAATTCTGCCGACGCTCATTTTTCACTACATCGCGCTGGTTGTCGAGTTTTTCCTGCGTCATCGCTTCGAGCAGTCCGCCCATCCGGTCGGCTTCCAGAAATAGAGCCGTTTCCAAAAAATTCGACGGCACGACTTCCCAGTAATTCGTTCGGTCGGGATTAGTCGAGCCATTCAGATTCGCGCCCGCTTCCTGCAGCGGCGTAAAATAATCGGCATCATAATTCTTCGAGCCTTGAAACATCATATGCTCAAACAGATGAGCAAATCCGGTGCGCCCGGCGACTTCGTTTTTCGAGCCGACGTGATACCAAACGTTGACGGCGACAATTGGCGTGGATTTGTCAACGTGCATAATCACGCGCAAACCGTTCGGCAAAGTGAATTCCTGATACTTGATCGGCGGCAGTTTGTCCGCGCTATTCGTCTGTGCGTAACTCGTCGTGGTTGTCATAAGTAAAACAAAGGCGAGCAGAAAAACAATTGTTCTCTTAAAATCCATCGCTAGTACTCCTTGTAAATTTTGGGAAATAGAAAATACAAACTTTTCGTTTGGCTTTATCTGATTTTGGATTTTGTTGATACGCAAGGCAACCGTAAAAGGTTTTGGCAGAAAGTTTTTCTTCGGTGATAAAGCGAATTGGACGCCCATCATATTTTGGACAGCATCAAACAGTTTTGATAATTCGGCATAAAAATTTAGGCAGAATTTTTGTTTAGCCACGAAGATAGCTCAATCATCAGTTAAAATCAAACTTTTTATTGACTTTCGATTAAAAAAGCATTATAAAAATTCGGTCTAAGAAAACTTTAATTCAGCAGAATACAAAGTTGGACATCTTTCTCTTGTTTAAGCATATGACCGATGAACTTGTGAAAATCTACGACTTGAAACAAGACCATCGTAGAATTGGCTTGATTCAAAAGGCTTGCCTCGAAAGCAAAGAAAATGGTTTTATTACTGAACACGCTTTGTTTGGTTCTGTCGATTGGTGGCGTGCTATTGAGGAAAACGTAATTCCTGTTCATACGATTGAAGGCGTTATTTCTCGCGTATATATGAGCGGGCATAATGATTATCCTGAATTTGAAATTGACGATGGACAAGAAAAAACTCGTTGGACACGCGAAGGAAAAGATGAAGCCTATATTGTTGGCAGGCGCGTTAAACTAAAGTATGTGTTTCAAAAACCAAAGAGAACGTGGGGCGGCAAAAATCAGCACGAAGTTGTTCTTGAAATTTGGGTTGGTTCAAATGACAAAATATAAAGTAACTCGTTTAAATCAACGCGCTGTCCAACAATTCAATGGACGTGAGGGCGAAACAGCGACTTTATTATCACGTTGTCCGTTAACTCGGAGTTGCGTGTTGGCGGTTTCGCCCCACGTCATCTCAGCCGTTATACAGCTCTCACGTTGCAGACGATTAGGAAAAGTTGTGATGGCTAAACTTTCACTCTAGATTTTTATGGCTGGCTACAAATACTTCTGGACTTGTCCAAACTGTAGAACGACTTTGCAGCTAAAGATGCGCGTAACCCAAACAACGCGCAAATGCCCACAATGCGGTTTCGTTGTTACTCCCGAAGAAATTGACCGGCAGAAATGGTATGGTGCGATAGCTAGTCTCATTATCGTTGGGCTGATTTGGCTTATCTGTGCGACACCCGCCGGCACAATAACCAATCTTTTTTATGGACTTATTCAACTCGTCATAGGAATTATTGTCATTGCCGTTATCGCATTTGTCGTTTACATTGGCTATAAGGTTTACGAGGATAGGGCTTCCGACGCAAAGAAAGTTGAGTTTTTAAGTTCACCCGATTTTCAACTCGTGAGAGACTTCGCGCGGAGTGAATTGAGACACGAAAACGGAGCTGACGAAAAACTACTAAGTCTTCTTCAAAATAAAGGATGGAATTTTACGCCCGAACAAATGAATACATTTGTGGAGGAAGAATCAAAAACTCAAATTGCCGCAGAACAATCTGCAAGGATAGCAGAACAATCTGCGAGGATAGCTGACCAGATTCGAGCCAAAAGCCCTGATAATCGAGAAGCGTATTTAAGGGCTTACATAGATGTTAGTCATCCGCACGAAAACGACTATTTGCACGTAATTGCGGACTTTCTCAAAGTTTCTGAGTCTGAGTATCCGAAGTTAAAAGATGAGTTGGTAAATTTGTCTAAGAAGTCTGACTTAAACGAATTTGAGCGCAGGTTGCGTGACCGGAGCGCGTCATAGATTGCTAAAATGCTGTATAACAATTCAATGGACGTGAGGGCGAAACAGCGACTTTGTTATCGAAGATGTCCGTTAAACTCGGAGTTGCGTGTTGGCGGTTTCGCCCCACGTCATCTCAACCGTTGGGCGGCTATCGGTAGCTTATGATGCGTAATGGAAATCAATGGTTGAAATTAGGCGGCATCCTTAGCTTTGTTGTCGCACTTCTGCATCTCGTCATTATTTTCGTCGGTGCGCCCGCTTACAGATATTTTGGCGCAGGTGAAGATATGGCAACGGCGGCAGAATCCGGTTCGGCTTTTCCCGCGCTGATAACGTTAGTTCTGGTAGCGGTTTTTACCATCTGGGGTTTGTATGCTTTTTCGGGCGCAGGAGTAATTCGTCGGTTGCCGCTTTTGACAATAGCTTTGTTGTTGATAGGTGCTATTTACACGCTTCGCGGAGTCTTCGTTTTTCAGCAAATCTTTCAGATAGCTACATCATCGGTGCAGGTTGCACCGCGTGAAGTCGTGTTTTCTCTGGTTTCGCTGGTAATCGGTTTAGCCTATCTTGTCGGAACAGTTATCAATTGGAAAATTTTTCGCGCAAGCAATCGCGCTGTTGAAACGTGAAAGAAAACAAGCGGCGCGTTTCCAGTGAAGCCGCCGCCCAACAAATCATTGGACGTGAGGGCGAAACAGCTATTCTTTAAAAACTTGCGTGGTTAATTTCACGTTGTCTGTATTCGGTTTCGCCCCACGTCAACTCAATCGTTGTGCTGCTTATGTGCGACGGTGCCGAATGCAAAACTAAAGCGTATGGAAGATGCAATCAACATTCGCATCGCTACACCAGAAGATTATGGCTTCTTGTATGCCTTACATTGCACAACTATGTATGATTACATCGAAGCTACTTGGGGTTGGGATGAGGCGTGGCAGCAAAGCCATTTTAAGGAACATTTTCAGCCTGATGCCAACCAGATTATCATGTTAAATGGTCACGACATTGGGCGTGTTGAGGTAGATTACAAGGAAGATAGAGCGCATATTGGCAACATCCAAATACTGCCTGAACACCAAAGTAAAGGAATTGGCAGTGTCGTCATTTTGAAAATTATTCGTCAGGCTCAACGGCAGGAGCGATTTGTGACTCTGCAAGTGTTGAAAGTGAATCCCGCACGGCGGTTTTATGAGCGGCTAGGCTTCGTTGTAGAAGGCGAAGATGATGCCCACTTTAAGATGAAACGAGCATAGCTCACCAACACGCAGCACAACAATTCAATGGACGTGAGGGCGAAACAGCGACTTTGTTTGGAACGTCGTCCGTTACTTTTCGGCGGGCGTGGCGGCGGTTTCGCCCCACGTCATCTCAACCGTTGGGCGGAACAAATTCGCGTTTTCAGTGTCTAAAGAAATAACAGTTTAATAGTTCTTTGTTACAATCGGAGTTGAAATGAAAAAATACATACAGCGTTTGTTGGTTGCTATCATCGCATTCTCTATTGGCACAGCAGCCATTTATTTATTCGCTTGGGACAAAATAAAAACTTTAAATCCTTACGGGGCAACTCATTCGTCTGAAAACAACAGTCCGTATTCTCTCCTTGAAGGCAGAACTATTCGGCTCAAACCTTATGATGCGACGTTTGACATACCTGAAGATTGGCTTGCGCCGAAGCCTGCGCTAGAACCTCCAAAAAATCTCTATCTAAGCTGGCAGGACTTCAACGAATTAAATCAGCTTGATTTTAATAACGGCTTCTCTGATGAAGAAGATGCAAAAGTTATGAATTCCGTTCTGCCATTTGAAAATTGCGCGGCTCACGTTGGAAGTAAGGGTTGGGGTAATGGTCTGACATCAGATTTGCAAGCTAGAGTATTCGTCGTTAACTTAAACTCTCAACAAGTTACTGAAAAAATTAAGAATCAAGGACTTAATAAAGCCCTAAGTGTTTTTGAAAAGGCTTCGTTGACTTCGGGGAATTATGGAACTTGGGAGAAACAAACGATGGGTGTCTTAAAAATGGGAAGTCATACCTTGCTGTTTAAAGACATTGATTTTTATTATCGCTCCTTCGGTAACAAAACAGTTGTATTTGTTTTCATACATCAATCTGGTTGGGATGAAACGATTAAACAAATCCTTAGCTCATTTAAATGGGCAAATAAAACTTGAGTGCTGCCGAAGTTCCGCCCAACAAGTCATTGGATGTGAGGGCGCGGGCAGCGATTTTCTTATCACGTTGCGTTGTTTCTTTCGGCTTGCGTGAATTCGGTTTCGCCCCACGTCAACTCGGTCGTTAGACTCTAATTTTCTCTAAAACCAACGCGGAATTTTTCGAGCCGAAGCCGATGCAGTTGCACAATGCGATTTTTACGTTGGCTTTTTCCTTCGCTTTATTCGGTGTGTAGTCTAAATCGCAATCCGCGTCAGGCACGTCAAGATTTATTGTCGGCGCGATAATATTTTCGTTTAATGCGAGTAGTGTTGCGCCGATTCCAGCAGCGCCCGATGCGCCCTGCGGATGTCCGATTTGCGATTTCGTCGCGCTCGTCGAAAGTTTGTAAGCGTGTGCGCCAAAGGCATTTTTGATGCTCAAAGTTTCGATTTTGTCATTTAACTGCGTCGAAGTTCCGTGCAGATTAACATAATCAACTGTTTCGGGTGAAACTCCGGCATCTTCCATCGCTAAAGACATCGCCCGCGCCGGCTCAACGCCGTTTTCTTCCAGACGGACGCGATGATAAGCATCGCACGTCGAACCGTAACCTTTAATTTCGGCGTAAATTTTCGCCTTTCGCCGGTGCGCGCTTTCCAAACTTTCAAGGACGAAAATCCACGCGCCTTCGCCCAATACAATACCAGAACGGTCTTTTGAAAACGGACGTGAAGCGCGGTTCGGTTCATCATTCCACTCGTTTGTAAGAACGGTCATTACATTGAAGGCTTTTAGAATTCCGAGTGCTAGCGGTGCGTCAACTCCGCCGGTCAGCATAAAATCCTGCTTGCCGAGCGCAATGTGCTGTGCCGCGTAAGCGATTGCGTCGGTTGAACTTGTGCAGCCGGTCGAAACAATGTGCGAAAGACCGTGCAGACCGAAAACCATCGAGAGTTCCGAAGATAATCCGCCGTGCGTCGAAGCAGGAATCGTGTAAATACTCGCCTTTTTTTCTTCGCCCGCGAACCAGTATCTATATTGTTTTTCCGTGAACGCCAAACCGCCGCCGCCCGTCCCTAAAATCACGCCGAAATTTTGTCTTTCGGTTAAAGTGAGTTTGTCAGTTTCAATTTTCGCATCTTTAACTGCTTCACGCGCCGCCGCCAGCGCCAGCGGAACAGTTCGCGCAACATTCTTGCGGTCTTTTGGATCGAGTTCGGCTTCCCAATCGAAATTTTTAACTTCCGCCGCAATTTTCACTTTTGACTCGGAAACATCGAAACTTTCGATTCTGCCGACACCGCTTTTTCCTTCGCGTAAGGCTTTCCAGAAAAATTTGCGCCCGATGCCGATTGGCGTAACGCAGCCGAAACCCGTAATAACAACTCGGCGTGGCTTGGTAAAATTATTGAACATAATTGATATTTCGAGAATATCATTTTGAGAGAGAGCAAAGCCAACGCCAAAAGAATCTGGCAAATAAAAATAGCTGATGATTATTAACCATCAGCTATTTTTATTTTTTAATCGGTAACAGTTTCAATTTTTCCCAATCAATTTGTGAACGAGTTTGAGCCATTCGGAACGCTTCATTTCTTCAGCGGCGAAAAGCAATTCGGTAACTGTTTCACTTTTCACGCCTCGCAGACAAACGCTTTCCGTGACTTCTTCGTAATTTTCGCCTTGCAGGCGATAAAATTTCATTCCTTCGCCGTCAAAACGCCAGATTTCTTCAACACCAACAGCCGCTAAAATCGAAAACTTCGACAGCGAGCCGTGCGTGATGTCAACTTCGATAACGAGTTCGGGCGACGGGTCAATGTTCAAATCAATTTCGCTTTTGCCGCGAATGACTTGTGCATTCTTGAAATAAAAACTACCGTCGCCTTCAAAGCCTTTTTTCTTTTTTTCGCCTCGAAACGTAGTTGAACCTGCTGCAACAAAATCAAGTTCCAGCCAATCGCTAATTGTGCTGACAATTTCCCCCAATGTGAACGAATAGTTTTCGTGTTTATAGGAAACAACCATAATTTCTAAATCTCCGTCATCATAAGTGAGACGCAAACTCCGCTTACCCATTTGGTCTTCGACTATCTGCCGATATGTTTCCCAACTGACATCTTGCAAATAAACCCGTTCAACCGTTCGTTCTTTTTCAACCGGCGGTTGTTTTATTCGCGGTTCTACTTTCGGAAAATCTAAAACTAATTCCATCGTTTTACTCCAAAATTAAACGTCCAAATTCTTCACGTCGAGCGCGTTGTCTTCGATAAATTTACGACGCGGCTCAACTTGGTCGCCCATCAAAACGGTAAAAACTTGATCTGTTTCAATTGCGTCTTCGATGCGGACTTGAAGCAGCGTGCGCTTTTCAGGATCCATTGTTGTTTCCCAAAGCTGTTCAGGATTCATCTCCCCTAAACCTTTGTAACGCTGAATTGCCAAATCCTTTTTCGCCATTGCTAAAACTTTTTCGAGCAAATCTTCGCGCGTTGAAACTTCTTCTGATTTGCCATTTTCACCCAACATAAACGGCGCAGGAAAATCTACATCTAAAGCTTTTTTCAATTCAATTGATTTCTGAAATTCGACGTAGCTTGCCAGATTCCAATCAAACAAGAGAGTTGTGCCGTTTGAAAAAGTAATTTCGATTTCCGCCAGTCCGTGTTCTTCGTCGGTCATAAGTTCTGTTTTATAACCGGCTTCAGAAATTCTGCCTTCGACTTCAGCCATCAATTCTTCCTGTTCGAAAACTTGTCGGAGTTTGACATTTTTTCTATTCAAAACGCCATTTTTTCCGACAAACGCTTTAAGTATTACGTCGAGTAATTTTTCATCGTTATGTATGCGTCGCGCAAAGCGTGCGGAATAACGCTTAAACTCAACTGTTTGCTCCAACGCCTTTGAGATTTCGCGCCCTTCAAAAGTTTTGCCGTTCGCCGCCACGCTCAAATCGTTTGTCGCCATCCGCATCATATAACGAAACATCTGCTGTTCGTCTTTGATATATTCTTCTTTTTTGCCGCGTTTGACTTTATAAAGCGGCGGCTGCGCCAAATAAATGTAACCTTGTTCGACGAGTTCTGGCATTTGTCGGTAAAAGAACGTGAGCAGCAAAGTTCTGATATGCGAGCCGTCAACGTCCGCGTCAACCATCAAACAGATTTTGTGATAGCGCAGTTTTGCCACATCAAAATCATCTTTGCCGATGCCCGTTCCGAGAGCGGTTATCAACGCTTTGATTTCGCTGTGTCCGAGCATTTTATCAAAACGCGCTTTTTCGACGTTCAGAATTTTACCCTTCAAAGGTAAGACAGCTTGATTTTTTCGATTACGCCCTTGTTTTGCCGAGTTATGAACGAAAATTCCTGAAGCCAAAGCGAAGTTATGCGTTACGGGAACTTCCAAATCATAAACGTCAATGCGTTCGGTTAGTTTTTCGATTTTGACGACGCGGTGATTATAATTCGCCACGGTTTCATTCAATCTAGCCGCATCGCCGCCAAAATATCTCGCGCAAAATTTATCAAAGCGCAGAAGCGATTTATCTTTCGACTGAAGACGATGTTTTTGATAAGTATCAACATCAATCGCTCCCGTATTAATTTCGATTTGCTTCAAAGCCGAAAGCGTTTTGTGGTAATAAGTTTTATCCAAAGCCGCTCGGCGTTTGGCGCGAAACTCGTCCGTCCATTGCTTTTTCGTTTCTTCTTTTCGCCACGCTAAAAGATTTTCGTCTTGCCATTGTTCTTTAGCAATTTTAGAAAGTTTTGTCTTCGCTTTCGGATTCTTCTCGTAAAACGTGCGCGTCTTTTCCGATTGAGCAATTCGATTTTCTTCTTTCGCCCAATAATCTCTTTGCGCTTTGTCCAACTGTTCGTGGTTTTGCTCACGATATTCGGCGTTCGATTCGTAAAACTCGCGCCACTTTTCCGTCATAAAAGTTTTATAATTTTCATCCTGCCATTGCGCTTTGGCTTGGTCGGATAAAATTTGACGAGTTTCGGGCTGCTTCATTCGCTCTTTCATTTTTTGCCGATACTCATCGGTCTTATGAGCAAGACGCGATTTTTCGATAACATCGGGACGGCGCAAGGTTTTTTCGATGTTTTGGTAATGAAGCGCGATGTGGTCTTTCGGCTTCATTCGTAAAATGTTCGTCGGATCGTTGTTGAGTTTATTGAAATCAACGTGATGGCGATGCGTTCCAGCCGATTTTTCGTAAACGCCGTTTGCTAAATTAAATTTGTCCGCCAAAACGTGAGTGTAATTCCAACAGTCGCGTGCCGGATTCCAAACAAGTTCATAGCCATCAAGACCTTTATGCTTTGCGCTTCTTTGAGACAATTTACGATACAAAGGCATCAGCGAATCTTCGGAAGTCAAATTTTCCGCCGCTTTGTAACTGCTGTCGCGCAGCATAAAACGATGGTCAGGCGTGCAAATCAATTTTTCGCCATTGTCCAAAGTAACTTTGACGACTTCGGCGTTTTGTTTTGTGCGGCGAACGTTTTTAATTTCACCAACGATAACCTCACCTTTTTCGTCAATCGTGTAACAGTAATTTTTCTTCCCGGCTTTTTGTTCTTCAATCAATTCCAGGAAGTTCAAAACGCGGCTATCTGTAAGTGAAATAAGGGTTTGCGGCGACCAGCATCCGCCAGCACTATCGCCTTCGACGAGATAAATTTCCGATAAAACCGGGTCTTTTTCCTGACAATCGGCGAGTTTGCCGGGCAGCGTCGAACTTCCCAAAGCACTTTTCCGCACGATTTCACGCGCCTTTCGGGCTGCTTCACGCGCTCGCGCCGCGTCAACCGCTTTGCCAACGATTTTTTTCGCCACTGACGGATTTTGTTCAAAAAAATCGGTTAGATGTTCATTTAAAAACGATTCAACCGCGCCTTTGACATCCGAGTTGAGTTTGCCTTTCGTCTGACCTTCAAACTGCGGCTGCGGCAATTTAACTGAGATAACCGCGACTAGACCTTCACGTACGTCGTCGCCTGAAAGCGCGGTTTTAAAGTCCTTTGCCAAACCCGAACTCTGCGCGTAATTATTAATCGTCCGTGTAATCGCGCCGCGAAAACCCGACAGATGCGTTCCGCCGTCAACGGTGTTGATGTTGTTGGCAAAGGTAAAAATTTTCTCGTCGTAAGTATCGTTATACTGCATCGAGATTTCGATTGATAAATCATCTGCAATTCTCTCGAAATAAAGCGGCTCGTCGTGAAGAGACATTTTATTTTTATTTAGATGTTTGACGAATTCGGCGATTCCACCCTTGTAATAAAACTCGTGCGATTTCTCTGGGTCTTCGCGCTCATCCTTGATAAAAATGCGAATGCCTTTATTTAAAAACGCCTTTTCGCGCAGACGTTCCGATAACCTATCAAAACTGTAAATTTCTGTATCGAAAATCGTTGCGTCGGGTTTGAACGTAACCTTTGTGCCGCGTTTGTTCGTCGTGCCGGTTTGTTTGAGCGGCGCAACCGGAATACCGGCTCTGAATTCCATCTCGTGCGTTTTGCCGTCGCGCCAAATTTCGAGCTTCAACCATTCGCTCAAAAAGTTGACGCAACTCACGCCGACACCGTGCAGACCGCCGGAAACTTTATAGGAATTCGAGTCAAATTTCCCGCCCGCGTGCAAGATAGTCATCACAACCTCAGCAGCGGAACGCTTTTCCTGTTTGTGCATGTCGGTCGGAATTCCGCGCCCGTTATCAATAACGGTGATTGAATTATCCATATGAATTGCCACATCAATCCGGTCGCAGTAACCCGCCAGTGCTTCGTCAACCGAATTGTCAACGACTTCATAAACCAAGTGATGCAGACCAATATCGCCGGTCGAGCCGATATACATCGCCGGACGCTTGCGAACCGCATCGCGTCCTTCCAAAACCGTGATTGAATCCGCACCGTATTCTGTTTTTGCTTTTGCCAATTTTCTAACCTCTGTTTTGTTAAATATTACTTTAATTTACAGCCTTTATTTTACTACATTTCAAGCAATTTAGACAGTCAGATTAACCGCCTTAAAGATTCTTTTTTGATGTGACAAAAAGTATGGTGAAAATTTCAAAAACTACGCATTTTCAGCCGCTAATTCGCCACGTTTTTCGCCTCCCAATTTAATCAACGCCGTGATGACCTAATAAACTGCCAATGCAATCAAAAACAGCGATGCCAAGCCGTTGACAAATTTAATATCGAAGCCGTTTGCCGCTTGAAAATTTCCAACGACCAGACTTCCCAAAGCCCACAAAGTAATAGTTAAAACAAAGTATCGGAGGCAGCGTAAAAGCAATCCTTTGAGATTTGATTTTGCTGACTCTTTAGAAAAGCCTTTTGTAAAGAGTTTCAATACCAGAAATATTCGCCTTTCGGAAATATTCTATCTCCGATTTCCAATTCGCAAGCGTAAATCGCGCAATCTCAAATCCAACTCTTCAGCCGTCATTCCCGCATATTTGACGGGCAAAAATCTGCGGCTTGAAGATTCGAAAACCGCGAGGAGTTCCATATATTCCAGTAATTCAATATCACGGCTCGGAAAATAATCACTTGCTGCACGGATGAAATGTTCTTTTTCGACCGAAGCGTTGTCACCCGATTCGCGTGCCGCATCGTCGTTTGCCATCAAAATTACGGCTTCGACGTCGGCGTTGCTGTATCCGACAAGTCTGGTTGAAAATTCTTCGCGCAGTTTTCCCAAATCGACTTCGGTTTTGATTTTATTTTTTCTTAAAAGAGCTTTTGCCACCATTTCCACTTCTTCAGGTGTTTGTGAGTAAAGAAAGGGAATTTTACGGTCAAGCCGTCCGGCACGTTTGAGGTCAACGTCGAGCTTGTCAGGACGATTCGTCATAACTAAAAACATAATTCGTCCTCGGTTTGAGGTATCGGACATAAATTCCTTGATGCGAGCAATAACGCGCGAAGAAGTTCCGCCGTCGCCGTCACCATCGGTATTGCCGAACGCGCGGTCACCCTCGTCAATTATCACAATGACTTGCCCGATGGCTTTAATGACGCTCAGGATTTTTTCGAGATTTCCTTCGGTTGCGCCGACCCATTTTGAGCGAAAATTTTTGAGTTTGATAGTCGTCAAGCCGCATTCTTTGGCAAAAGTTTCGGCAACAAAAGTTTTACCCGTTCCCATCGGACCGGTAAATAAAATTCCCATCGGCACGCGCGAACGAGTTCCTTTGCGAATGCTGTCGGCAATCACCAATAAATCTTTTTTGACTTCTTCCATTCCGCCGACGACTTCAAAACCGTATTCGGGCGTGACGAATTCGACCAGCCCGAAACATTCGCGTTCGATAATTTCACGTTTGCGGCTGGCGATGAGCTTATCAGCTTCCTGTTTAGCGCGTTCTAACGGATTCGCTTGAGTCTCTACGGTTTGTGAATCAGGAGCGACAAGTTTTTTGATTTCGTTGCGGTTCATTCCAGATGTCAACGCAGCAAGTTTATGAGCGCGTTCTTTTGCATCTGCACCTTTACCAAGCAAAGATAAAATATAGGCTTCGCGGTCGTGCAAATCTTCTTCGGCTTGCGGCGGCGGAAGCAAAATCGAAGCGATTTGGACGGCTTTCAATCCAGCCGTCACTTCGGCGTAGCGATTTGAATCCTCTGCGGAAAGACGCGAATCGGTTTGTGAAGCGACTTGGCGGCGCGTTTCAAAATCGGGCATTGGAACTTCGATGACGGCGACTTTCGGATTGGAAACGATTTTCGGAGCGAGTTCGGCGATGTTTTCGGAAATTAAAATGATGATGTTGTCGCCGCGTTCGATTTCCGGCAGAAAAGACCAGCGGTGAAGCGTAACAATTGAAGCACGGTCGGCATCGGTTTGAAAGCTCGTCTCGCCGGCAGGCGCAATCGCTTCGGCGTATTCCAAAATCAAAGCGGTTTTATCCGTCAGCCGAATCGAACGCTCAAGCATCGCCAAAACTTTCGCTTTGTCGGTTTCGACCGCGATTTCCTGCCAATTGCTGAAATTCTCCGTTTTTTTCGGAAACCTCGCGCCCGACGAAAGATTATAAACAATGATATTTTCGCGTGAATCCTTGAGCAAAACGTCGGTCAAAAACTCGGTTAAGCTGAGCATTTTTCCATCATTTAGAATCACGTCAAAAACATTTCCGTGAAGAATAAACATCGAAGATTCGCCGCGCAAATAACGCTTGCGTAAATCTTCCGCCCAGGTTGGTAAGATTTTCGTTTCAGACATAATTTTTCGCAGGTTAAAGCGTTCTTAAAATTTGCTCGGTTTCCTTCGCCGTTTCCTTGATACTTTCCACGCCGTCGAGAAGTTCGTCCAATTGACCGGAAAGCTCATTCGGCGATTGCATCGTGACGATTTGGTCGGCAAGCAACTGGAATGAGTTTTCGATAAGATTTACCTGCCCGTAAGCAATTTTCAAGTAGCGACGAATTTCAGCCACGCGCTCGATGCGTTTGTTGATAATGGCGAAATTCTTTTTTGCAATATCCATCTCAACCGCATCAACTTTGCCGACATTCGCCTCAATAAATTGCTGCCAATGTGAGCGCGTCGCTTCAATCTGTTTAAGGTCAATCGAAGCGAGGTAATTTTCATAGCGCGAACAAGTAACGGCTAAATCTATGAACGCATTAACCAAATTGTGCGTTTTCGTAATTTCGTGGCGGAGCAAATCGCCCGTGAACGACGGGTTTTGCATCGCCAATTGCTGAATCTGCTTTTCCTTTTCAATTAACTGCAACACGCGGTTCTGCCCGCCTTGACCGAGTTTTTCGACTTGCTCCATTCGCCGCCGCTGTTCATATTCGAGCCGTTCCTTTTCATACATCGGGTCCCAGAGCATTCGCTGCATAAAACGCGACTGCGAACCGTGCAAAACCCAGAGTCCTTCGAGTCCGAGCGCGGCAACCGCAATTAAAGGGTTTAGCGTCAGCGCAGACGCGAGCAACGCGCCGCCGAGAAGCGTCAAATTATAAGGATTGGCGAATGTATATTTGAGGTATGAAGGCTTTTCGGGAAATTTCTCTTCGGGCGTTTCGGCAGCCGGATTTTCTGATAAATGAATTTCCTGCAAAGCGCGGTTGTTCGTCTGCGCCATTTGCCGCTGATTCGGAAGTCTTTGTTTTTGCGATGAACTCATCTCAAACAATTTTGCCACAGAGAATATAGAGAAGCACAGAGTGTTTTTGAAATCGGCTATAACAGTTTAATTCCTGTCATTTATGGATTATTTCCTGTGTTTCTCTGTGGCTGATTTTAATCCTTACCGCTTTTATTGTAGAGCATATTTAACAATTGATTTTCAACCGTTCGAAACTCCGCCGAAGATTTGAGTGTAATATCTTTAACGGGAAAAGTCGGCACATCAACGCGTTCCAGAATATGCGCCGGACGCTTTGATAAAACGTAACAAGTATCGGCAAGATACACGGCTTCGGAAACATCGTGCGTCACGAAAATAATCGTATTGTTTTCGCGTTTGGAAATGTCGAGCAGCAAACTCTGCATTCCCCAGCGGGTTTGCGGGTCGAGTGCGCCGAACGGTTCGTCCATCAATACGACGCGCGGATTGTTTATCAAAGTTCGGGAAGATACACGGCTTCGGAAACATCGTGCGTCACGAAAATAATCGTATTGTTTTCGCGTTTGGAAATGTCGAGCAGCAAACTCTGCATTCCCCAGCGGGTTTGCGGGTCGAGTGCGCCGAACGGTTCGTCCATCAATACGACGCGCGGATTGTTTATCAAAGTTCGGGCAATGGCGACGCGCTGTTTCATTCCGCCCGAAAGATCTTTCGGATAGCGTTCGGCAAATTCCGCCAGTCCGACTTCTTCGAGAATTTTACCGGAAAGCCCGCGACGTTTTTCCTTTTCAATTCCCTGCAACTTCAATCCGTATTCGACATTTTTGCGGACGGTCAGCCACGCGAAACTCGTGTAAGTTTGAAAAACCATTCCGCGATCGCGCCCGACATCCTTAATCAGTTTTCCGTCAACAAAACACTCGCCTTTCGTCGGCTGAATCAAACCGGCAACGGCTTTTAAAATCGTTGATTTGCCGCAGCCCGAAGGTCCGAGAAAAACAATAATTTCACCGCAACCGGGTTTGTCGGAAACGTCGAAAGAAACATCGCGCACGGCTTCGGTCTGTTCGCCGTCGCGCCCGATGTAGGTGACGGAAAGATTTTTGACACTAATGACAAGCGGCGCGGCGGTTTCAGTTTTTGTTTGAATTGTTTCGGCTTGTTCCTGCATTCCTAAAACTATTTCTTATGGTCTTTGATTTGTTAAAATGTAGAAGCCCGCACGAAGTAACGGCGAAAAACTGGCACACTTACTTCGTGCGTGTTTCTGCACTGTTGAATTAAAAAGTTTTTTCACGCCAGCGGAAAAGCAAATTTGAAATTCCGCGAATAATAAAATCCGTTATCAAACCGATTCCGCCAATCACAATCAAACCGGCAAATGACCACGAAACTTTTTGATGCGTCCGGGCGAGCTCAACCATATAACCGAGTCCGTGTTCAGGATTGACGGCTTCCGCCAAAATCACATACGTCCACAAAATAGCGTTCATCACGCGGAACGAATCGAAAATATCGGGCAGCGCGGCAGGCAGCAAAACGCTTGTTATGACTTGAAACTTGCTCGCGCCAAGCGTCAACGCCGTCTGCACCAATTCTTCGGGAACGGCGCGAATTGCAAAAACTACAACCGGCAAAAGATATACAAAAACCCCAAGAAAAAGAAACGCGATTTTTTGCGATTCGTAGATGCCGAAATACCAAATCAGCAGCGGAATAAATGCCGAAATCGGCATATAACGAAGCGGCGCGACAATCGGCTCGAAAAAGCGATTGACCGGCTCGAACGCGCCCATCAAAACACCCAACGGAACGGCAACCGCTGAAGCTAGCAAAAACGCAAGTCCGATACGCTTTGCCGAAATCCAAATTGAACTCGCCAAATCATATTCGATAAAAAGCTGCAAAGTTCCCCGAATAACTTCGGTCGGCGAAGGCAGCGTATCGGAGCTAACTAAATTGCCGTAAGTCAACAAGCACCAAACCGCAATCAGCAAAATCGGCGCGATAAAACTGATTGTCAGCGCGGTCGTGCGCGGCAAAGGCTGGCGAAGTTCAAACATAGATACACTTATCAGAAAACAATTATCTACAACCAGTACTTTCTCAAATTTATGTTATTGAAAACTCATCAATTTCAAAATGCTCTTTTGTAATAAAATTTGAAGTTTTCTAAAACGAGTGTTTTGCGATAGAGAACGGCTTTTATAAATCCAAAGCGGACAAATTCTAACTTCAATAATATGTAATAGTTCGCAACTCTAGTGGAAATGGTTCGCCAGCATTTATTCGTTCAGAAAACTTGAGGTCGTCAGATGTGTAGCTGAGCCAATTGCCTTGAGAATCGTATTCATATTTTAATGCACTCTGGTTCTTAATCATTCCATTTGAATCGTAAATGATTTCTGAAATTTTATAGCCTTGCTCATCAAAACCATAAACGGTTTTAGATTGGATTGAATCATCCTTGTTATAAATGATTTTTTCAATTATATTTCCTTTATTGTCATACCTAAAAGTATTTCGATTAGATCGGACAAGTTCACCTTTAGCATCTGCGGAATAGCCAATATTTTCCTTTAGATTGCCATTTTCATAAGTAGAAATCTCCTTGTAACTAATTGAACCGTCCTTACTGTAGTTAGTGGTTTGAATTAGATTTTTTCCATCATATTTATATTTTGTGAAACGATCTAAATATTTTTCAATGGACGTATCGGTTTGATTACTATCTTTGATAATAGAAACAGGATAATAACTTCTTTCTTCAACTTTATTACCTTGTGAGTCATAAATAAGAATCAGAATAGACTGTTCATTATATTCGGTGTAAGTAACCGTTTGTTTAATCCTTTTTCCTTTATTATCATAAGTGTAAACATCTTTGACAGGAATTTGTTTACCCTCATAATACTCTTCCCAACCTGTAGCGACTCCTTCTGAATTGAAGTTGTAAACGATTCGGTGAACAGAGGATTTAGTGTCGTAATCTTTACTGCCATAAGTTAGACTTTCAATCATATTGCCTTGCTTGTCGTAAGTAACAATGTGGGTTTGAGAAACCGCAGTCTTTACATATTGACCATTTTTTTTTACAAATACTGCAGCTTCGCTTTTAACGGTATGAACATTTCCTTTCAGACAATTAAACTCCCTGTCTTTCGTAGCTGTCTTAGGAACGGTGCATCTGCTTTCAGGCATAGAAGGAGTGCTTTCGACATTAGAAATTCGAGCATTTATTAAGACACTGCACAATAACATCAAACCAAAAGCTATAAAGAGTTTTTTCATATTTCTAACACTCTTGATGCACTTCATTGTTAAAGAAGAAACCCAATTACCATAATTATTCCGTCGTCAAAATCACCTTAATATCCGTCCGACGATTCATTTGCCGTCCGGCTTCGGTTGTGTTCGGCGCGACCGGATTGCCTGAACCACGTCCGACGGTTTGAAAACGCTCCGGTTTGATATTCGGGAAATTTTTTGTGATGTAGTTTCTCACTGAAATTGCGCGTTTTTCCGAAAGCGTCAGATTCGTGTTTTGCGAACCGGTGCTGTCTGTATTTCCTTCGACGCGCAAAACCGTGCTGCCGAAAGAGGTCATCAATTCGCCCAATTTGTCGAGCAGAAAGTATGAACCCGCCATAATTTCTTCCGAGCCGGGCGTAAACTGAATCTGGATTTGCTGCTGCAAAATCGGCACGTCTGCGGCGGTCGGTGCTTTAGCAACAACCGCTTTTTCTTCAACTTTTTGTCCCGGATATTTTGCCGCTAAATTTGAAACAAACCGCGAATCAGACCAATCTTTCGCTGCCACCGTTTTGTTAATCAAACCTTTTTTGCGCCAGATAACGAAAGCCGTATCGAACAGCGTTTCATAATGCGGTTTTGCGCCGGTCAAACCGTAAAATTGCGCGTTATCAGCATATGGAGTCAGTTTCAAACCGGAAAGCATTCCAGAAACAGTTTCCGCGTCGAGTTTCAGAGATTTGGCGACGATTTCATTGGAAGGGTTCGGATTGTCGCGCATCATTCCGATGCCGTCAAACCAGCCGTTGACAAAATCGCGGACGGTTTCCGGCGATTTATCAATCAAATCCTGCCGCGCGACTAACGTGTCGGCGATAACATTCGTCGCGGCGGCGGTCGAAACCAGAACACGCGCTTCATCGCCCCGCGCTTCAACGGCGGACGATAAATCCGGCTCCCACGTAACCGCCGCGTCAACATTTTTTGAGCGAAAAGCGGCTGCCGCCAAGGAAGCGTCCTGCGTAAAGATGATGTTTTTCTCGACCTGCGTGCGGTCTTCCGGCGACAACCCCGATTGCGCTAGTAGATAAAGAAGGAGAAAATGCGACGGCGAGAATTGCGTGCAGGCGACTCGTTTGCCCTTCAAATCTTCGATTGATTTAATCGAAGCGAGCGACACGATGCCGTCGCCGCCGCGCGACCAATCCTGCATAATAATTGATTTTGCCGCTTGATTTTGCTCCGCCAGAATCGAGGCTTCGCGCGCCCAATTGTCAACGGTGTTCCACATAATATCCACGTCGCCTTTGCGAAACGCCGCGAGCTTTGCCGCTGGGTCTTCGATGACGACAAACTTTACGTCCATTCCGAAATTCTTTTTGTAGAACGAGTTTGGATTCGGGTCAAGCCCGTTGTTATAGACAATTCCGGGCGCGTGTCCCGCCCAGGTGTTGATTGCGACAATCAGCGGACGAGCGAGTTTGCCCGTGCCGATTTGCGCGGCGGTTACGCCCGTCGAACCTTCGTTATATTTCGCGTCGCCGGTGGTATTTTTGAGCGACTCGAAATCTTCTTTTTTTACTTCTTCGGTCGTTCCTGTCCTTCCGCCCGTCGCCCAATTTTTGATACTGCTGCCCGCCCAAAACCAGGCGACAAATCCTAAAACCGCAAGGATTACGACGGTGATAAAGCCTTTTGCCAGTGGTGTTAATGTCATATTTCTCCGGGTTCAAAGTTCAAGGTTTCAAGTTCAAAGTCTGTTTTTAACCTTGAACTTTGAACTTACATAGTTTTTTGCTGCCCTTGCTGCTGCTGTGCCGCTTTTTTGGCTTTTAATTCTTCGAGCTGTTTTTTGGCTTGCACGTCGCCGACCTGATTTTTTAATTTACCGAGCCGCGCGTCGAGCGAAGATTCGGAAAGTTCCTTGCCGAGATTTGCTTCGGCAATCGTCGTTTTGATATGCGAACGCACATTGTCGAGCGCGCGAACTTCTTCGTCAACCGAAAGCCCATCAAGCTGTTCCTGAATTTTGACGCGAGCCTGCGCCGATTGAAATTTTGCCAGCATAGTTTCGCGCTCGGCTTGCAATTTTTTGATTTCCGTTTGAACGCTCATCAGCGAAGATTTGGCGGAATCGGCATCGGTTCTGGCAGCTTCGGCTTCGGCGGTCAGCTCGGCGTGTTCCGTTGTCAGCGCATTTTTCTTCTGAATCAAAACCATTGCCAAATCGTCTTGATTAGTTTCAACCGCCGTATCTAGTTCGGCTTCGGTTTGCGCTAGTTCAGCGGTCAGTTTCTTAAACCGCTCGTCAATTTCATCGCGCCGCCGAATAATTCCCGCCGTTGCCGTTTTCAATTTGGAGTATTTTTCAATCATCGAATTGATGGCGTTTTCATACGCGATTTCCGGATGCTCTTTTTCAACATCGGCAATCCATAACGAAAGAAAGCCTCTCCACAAATTTCCAATTCTGCTAAAAAGTGACATTTTTTGATTCTCCTTTTTTAACTCAAAGTTTCAGATAGTTTCAGATAGCTTCAGGTAATTGCGGGAAGTTTCAGGAAGTAATAAAAATAGAACATCAATTTTAACTCTGCAACTTCCGCAATTCTGAAAACTGTGCAACTCTAAAAACTTTAAAAACTCTATGAATTCTCAACTTCTTCGCTCGGCTCGTGCAGTTTCGGCGAATCTTTAACGACCTGCGCGACGACATCGCGCCCGAAAAACTCAAGCACCTTCTGGACTTCCAATTTTTTTTGGTTGCAAACCGCCGTTACCGTGTTTTGTTCCTTAACGCGCTCTTCCATAATCTTACGAAGATTTTGGATTTCCTGTTCATATTGACTGATTCTTTCGCTCGATTCTTTTAGAAGTTTTTCCGTGTCGCTTCCGCCGCTGCGGATATAAAATTCGAGAGCCTGTATCTCCGCTGCGCCCGCTTCGATAATTTTTTCAATCGGCACACCGAAGGCTTTCAGAGACGCTTCGACGATTTGCTTTTTCACGCTGACATCGGTATTTTCCGGCAAGCTGTCGAGCAGAGATTTAGCTTTGGCAACGCGTTCGCGTTCTTCCGCGTCAACTCCGCCGGTTTCAAAAACCGCTTCAAAATCAACCTGACCATTCAAGACCGGCGGCGTTCCGTAATTTTCAGGCACGAATTTTTCGTTTCTCGTTTCAGCGGAAGAAATTTTCGTTGAACCGGAATCGCCTGTTAAAGGCGATTCCGCGGCATATTTATTGATTAATTCGTCGGCGGTCAGGTCAGTTTCCGGCTGACTTTTCTGCGCGTCGTTTTCGTCTTTGACAATAAACCAGCCGACAACTGCGTCGCTCCAACTTTTTTCTGACATTTTTGGGATTCCTTTGCCTTAAAATACAGGCAATAAAGTTTTTATTAGCAAGTTTTAAGCACTTCAACGGAAATAGATTAAACTATTTTGTCAGAAGCGTAAAATAAAATAATTGAAATGACGACCGCTACGACAATAATCGCAGCAATTGGTATTAAGCGTTTTCGGCAGTCAACTCGCCGCGTTTTTCGCCTCTCAATTTAATCAAAGCAGTGATGACCAGATAGATTGCTAAAACAATCAAAACGAGCGATGCCAGACCGTTGACGAACTTTATATCAAAGCCGTTTGCAGCGCGAAAATTCCCGACCACCAGACTCGCCAAAGCCGACAGCGTAATCGCCAATACAAACAGCATCGGCAGCAATGTAAAAGCGATGCGTTGACGTGCTTGATAAAGCCACGCCGTAATCGAAAGCAGCGTGAGAGCGGCGAGCAATTGATTCGACGCGCCGAACAGCGTCCAGAAATCGTTCCAGCTTCCCTTCGGCGCAATCAGCACACAGATAAACGGCACAACAATGGTTGCGAGCGTTCCCGTTATCGCGCCGAGTTTTCCTTTTAAGCCGAAAAGTTCCTGAACGATATAACGACCGAGCCGCAGGGAAACATCTAAAGTATCGAAAACAAAAGTCGAAAACGCCATCGCGCCGAAGGTTATCGCAAACGGCAGATTTTCTTTCCCGATTAAAATCGTCAAAAATTCGCCGATTCCGTTGCCGTAAATTTTGCCGGGCGAGATGCCTTTCACAGTTTCCGATGCCACAATCATAATCGTCACGAGCGCGATAAACGCGACGAAACCTTCCGCCAACATCGCTCCGTAGCCGACGGCTTTCGTGTGCGATTCCTTATCAATCTGCTTCGATGTTGTGCCGCTGCAAACCAATCCGTGAAACCCCGAACACGCGCCGCAGGCAATCGTAACGAACAGAAACGGAAAAAGCATTCCCGTCATTCCGCCGATGTCCCAGGATTTGAACGACGGTTGCTGAATCTCGTAGCCGCCGAAAAAAATTCCGACGATGCCGATGGCAATCGCCGTGTAAAGCACGAATCCGCCTAAATATCCGCGCGGCTGGAGCAACGCCCAAACGGGAACTAAGGAAGCGACGATGCAGTAAACCAAAATCAAAACGCCCCAACTCGTGTGTTCGAAAAGAAAAACGGTCGAGAATTTTGTTCCAAGATACGAAAGCGCAAAAGTTGCGGGAACAAAAATAACGGTTGATAACCAAAGCGGCGGCTTCAAAAATCTTTCGACCAATCCGAGAACGATTGAAAGACCTAAATAAGCAACGCTGGCGAAGGCGACCGCGCCGCCCGCGTTAAAACTCGCGCCCTGCAATTCTTCGGTTCCCGAAACAAAAGTTCCCGCCGTAATATCCGTAAAAGCGACGATAACATAAATAAGCGCAATCCAGATAAACGCCATCATCGCCCGCCCCGCGCCCGTTCCCAATTTCTCTTTCGTAATCTCTGCAATCGAAGAAGCATTGTGCCGAACGCTTGAGGCGAGCGTCGAAAAATCGTGAACCGCGCCAATTAAAACCACGCCGAACGCAATCCACAAAAGACACGGCAGCCAGCCGAACGCCTGACACGCGATAATCGGACCGGCAATCGGACCCGCCGCGGCAATTGCCGAAAAGTGCTGCCCGAACAAATAAAACGGTTTCGTCGGAATAAAATCATCGCCGTCGTTTATTTTATTTGCCGGAGTTTCGCGCGAATCGTCTAATTCAAATTGTTTCGCAATCCAACGCCCGTAAGCGAAATAACCGAATACGAGCCAGACTAAAAAGACGATTGCCAGAAGCGCAAGCATAATGATTCTCCGTGTTTTGAAAGTTTGAAGGCGAAACAAATTTACGATATTTCTGTTAATAACGGCAAGTTATCAACCTAAAATGCCACAGAATTTTTGCCACGAACAAACACCAAAGAACGAGAAGAAATGAATTTTTTCAGCTGATTACATTTTCTTTTTTTGTGTCTGTTCGTGTTGTTCGTGGCTAATGCTTTATCATAAAAACTATGAACGACGAAAAATCTCTCCAAGAAACCTACGCGCCAAACGGCATCTGTTTCGGTTGCGGCGTAAAAAACGAAAAAGGTTTACGGATTAAAAGTTTCCCAAACGGCGAGGAAGTAACGGCTGAATGGCAAGCTGACGCACATCATCAAGCGTTTCCCGGAATGCTCAACGGCGGCATCGTCGGCGCACTACTCGATTGCCATTCAAATTGGACGGCGGCATATTTTCTGATGAAACGCGACGGAAAAGACGCGCCCGAATGCACCGTAACGGCAAACTATTCGATTAAACTTCTGCGCCCGACACCGTTTGATGCGACGATAAAATTAGTCGCGCGAGTTGTTGAAGCTACGGAAGACCGCGCGACGGTCGAAGCCGAATTGATTGCCGACGATAAAGTTTGCGCGACGTGCAAAGGTTTGTTCGTCGCCGTCAAAGAAGGTCATCCGGCTTATCATCGCTGGTAAAATTTTCTGTCAATGATGATTTTTCAATTGAAATGAAAATTAATCGTGACGCTTACGGACAACAACTTTTGGAGCAATACAACAACCGAACGGCGACAGCTGAAATCATCGAAAGAGACGACGATTATATTGATACCGGCTCGGATGCCGGTTTGTATTTCTCTGAATATCGCCAATGGTCGCCGCTCGAACGACGAGCGATTAAGCGGGCACGAGGAAAGATTTTAGACATCGGCTGCGGCGCGGGACGACATTCGCTTTATTTGCAAAAGAAAGGTTTTGACGTAATGGGCATTGATAACTCGCCCGGCGCAATTAAAGTGTGCAAGCTACGCGGTTTGAAAAAAGCGTTTGTCAGACCGATTTCCGACATTGATAAATTCAAATCTAATTCTTTCGATACGATTTTAATGCTCGGCAATAACTTCGGTTTATTCGGCGATGCGGAAAACGCCCGTTTGCTTCTCGGAAAGATGAACCGAATAACCGCGCCCGACCCTCAGATTATTGCAGGAACTCGCAACCCCTATCAAACCGCCCAAGCAGAACATCTTCAATACCACAAATCAAACCGGCGGCGTGGTAGAATGGGCGGACAAATCAGAATGCGCGTCCGGTTCGGTAAAACCGTCGGCGAATGGTTCGATTATCTTTTCGTCTCGCCCGAAGAAATGGAAAAGATTATCGCTCCTTCCCGTTGGCAAATTAAAGAATTTATCGAGTCGGAGCAAGCGCAATACTTTGCGATTATTAGTAAGAAGAATTCGTAAAAATTGCTCGCCGTTGACCTTAACAAAAATGTGAATCCAGCAGTGCGAGAGGTTTTAGCGCGGCACGGCTGGTTTCAAACAATAATCTCGGATTTGCCGCATTTTACTTTTCTCGGAGCGCGGAAAGCGATTTGCCCGCGCTCGGTTTGAAAAAGATAAAGAAGGATAATCGAGTTTATTGGACACCGGAGTAAAACCAATTACGAATTTCAAATTACGAGTGGCGAGATTATATTCTTTTTCTCATCTTCAAGTCATCATTCGTAATCTCTAAATTATCATTCGTAATTCGTAATTTGAAATTCGTAATTTAAACTAATCCGTCTTTTGTAATTCGTAGGTCGTAATCGGTTCTCAAGCCTAATCTTTCGAGCCACAATTCTTGTTCACGTTTCAACTCAGGCAAATGAACGACATCACTTAAAGCGTAATTGACCAACTCATCTGTCCAAATGCCGTTCCAATTTCGATTGAATTTTGTCCGTTGCGATTTATCGAGGTCAACCGCAAAATACCGATAAAGTGTTTCTGCCAAACTTGCCGATTGGTTCGCACCTTTGGTTAAAATTCTTTCGGCAATCATCGTGCAGAAAACATTTGCGACCGGGTAACCGTTTTCTCGCAAGAATTCCAAATCGAATTTTGCATTGTGAAAGGTTTTTGTGATATTCGGGTTTTTCAAAATCGCGGCGAATTTTCCCAGATCAACACCTTCGCTCGAGGGAACGAGAACCGAAAAATAGCCGTCGGAGAATTGCACGCTTAAAATTTTTCCGTGCCGCGGGCTTAAGCTGGAAGTTTCCGTATCGCAGCCTAAGACCGCGGACGCGGAAAGTTTTTCGTAAGCAAATTCTATTTCATCTGCGCGACGCGCCACCAATATCTTCACGATTAAATTGTAAATCACTAAACATTCCAGGTGGAAATGAAACCGCAGATTTACACAAATAAACACAAATTGGAAAAGGATTTTATCTTATTAATTTTGACCATCGCGGTTTTACATTTGCGTTAATTCGGTGCTTGTCTTCGGTTTCACTTCTTTGGATTTTTGCTTTATGCTGTTGAATCAAATATGACGGAAAAACTAACCGAAACAGAAGCGCGAATTGTCGGCGCGTTGATTGAAAAACAATTGACCACGCCCGAATATTATCCGCTCACATTGAACGCGCTGGTCGCTGCTTGTAATCAAAAAACCAACCGCGAGCCGGTCGTCTCCTACTCGGAACAAATTGTGCAAAAATCTCTTGACGATTTGCGCGAAAAAAATATCGTTTATGTTTTTTACGGCAGCACGAGCCGCGTTCCGAAATATAAACATATTTTGGATAAAGTCTATGAACTCGAGCCGCCTGAAATCGCCGTCCTATGTGTTTTGATGCTTCGCGGAGCGCAGACTTTGGGCGAGTTGCGCGAACGCACGGGAAGACTTTACGAATTTTCCGGTCTCGGCGAAACGAGCGAAACGCTTGACGGTTTGATGCGAAGAGATGAACCGCTCGTCGTCAAATTAGAACGTCAGCCCGGACAGAAAGAAGTTCGCTATGCACATCTTCTTTCGGGCGAAGTCGTTGTTACATATCAACCACAGGAAAAATCTGTTTCCAGAAGTCAAGCGGAAAACGAACGCATAGCAAATCTTGAAAGCGAGTTGGAAAATTTACGAAATGAATTCAATTTATTTCGACAGTCGTTTGAAGATTTTAAGAAGCAGTTTGAATAATAATCAATCTTCCGGTTATTCAAGTAAATTTCAGATTAGCGAAATACATAGAAATTTACAGGGATAAAAAACCTTCACAAAGTTTCGCAAAAAATTAAATCTGCTCGGCAAAAGATTGTGTCCTTATCTCAAACTCAATGATAAAAAAAGAGAAGAATTTCCCTTCTCTTTTTTTACAAATTACAAACCCGAAATTATTAATCACAAATCGCCATTCCAAAATTAAGGCAGTTTGAAAGTAAGTTAATGAATGGTTTGTAATGTAAATTTTGTAATTTGAGGTAGATTATTTACCCCAAACGCCGATGCGTTTCTGCACGAGTTTTTCGACTTCGAGCGGCACACCGTCGGCTCGTGCTTGTCGAATAAACGCGCCGTCAATTTTAAAGATTCTCAATTTTACAATGTCCTCAACGTCAAGATTGGTTAAACCTTCGTTGCGAACTTCCGTGATAAATTCAGGAGTGATTTTGAAAATCCGCATTTTGACTAGGCTTTCAAACGGCTCTTTATCAAAACCCATCGCTACGACTTGTTTGGCGAAACCGGCATCAATTTTGAAAATCCGCGCCTTTACCAAATCTTCCATTCCGAGATTCGGAAAGCCGCTCGCCTTCATCTCGCGCATAAACTCCGAATTAACTTTGAAAATCGCCGCTTTGAATAAATCTTCTACGTCGAGTTTACCAAAGTTAGCCGAGAGCAAATCGTCGGCTAACGCGGTCGTTACGTTGAGCGTTGCAGCGGCGAAAAGTCTTTCTTCCAAATCTCTATTTTTGCCCGTTGAAGAATCCGCTTCAAAATCAAAGCCGCGCGTTTTCATCATCGAGACGAATTGCGGATTTGAAGTGAAACGAAAAGTTCCCGCGCCCTTACCATTATTAAAACTGCCTTCGCAATCAATCGTTCCGGCTTCGCGCACCAGACTAAATTTCACCGCACCTGAACCTCTCGCCTGCTCAATGCTCAAATTTTGCAAATCCGTAAAATCGTAGGTCGAACCGTTTTGACTGCGACCGCCTTTTTCCGTTCGGCGTTCAAACGAAAGATGAATTTTATTCGGTTTGTTAGATTCGAGATTGGCTTTCCAATCACCCGTCAGCGTTGTCTGCGCAACGATAACGTAATTTCCGATGACGACAATTATCAAGGCAAAAGCCAGACGCATCAAATTTTGAATATTTTTTGACATAAAGAACTCCTGAAATTGAATTTTTTTGCAATACAAAAGAAAAACACCGCGACGCGATGTTTTATGACAAAATTTTTTGAGAAAGTATCAGTAGCCGAAAGTGAGCGCGGGCTTGAGTTTTACACTTGCGCTTACGCTTGGGCTACCGACAAAATGCAAAAGCTAGTTTACGAAATTAAGATTTTGATTAAGGCTGTGAGCAATCATCTTCGCGCGAAGTTTGGCGTTATCCGTCATTTCACCCGCAAAAATTTTGTCGGCAGTTTCGCTGAAAATCTCAATCCAATGTTGAAAATGTTCTAATTTGAGCGGGGATTTTTCGTGTAAGATTCGATGGACGGCAAGTGGATTGCCGAAATAAACCGGATTGCCGAACAAAACTTTTTCCCAAAAATCTACAATTACCGGCAGGTGCGCGGCTAAATCAAGTTCGGCAAAATGATGTCCGATGTCCGAATCTACAAGGCTATTTTGTAAAATTCACCCAATAGAAGCTCTAAATCTTCGCGCGTTTCTATATCTCGTTTCATCATTCAGTCGAAACTTCTTCTTCACCGTGAAGCGCGGCGTTCATTGTGTGCCAACTCAAAGACGCGCACTTCACCCGCGCGGGAAATTCGCGCACGCCGGCGAAAATTTTTAATTTTCCCAAATTGTTTTCTTCAGTTTCTTCGTCGAGTTCGCCCAAAACCATTCGGTGAAATTCGTCGAACATTTTCTCGGCTTCTTCCTTGGATTTTCCTTTAACAACTTGCGTCATCATACTTGCCGAAGCCTTTGAAATCGCGCAGCCCGAACCGACAAAAGAAACGTCTTTCACCCGTTCATCTTCTACTTCGAGAAAAACTTTCAACTGGTCGCCGCACAGCGGATTGTATCCGTCGGCTTTAAAGTTCGCAGTTTCAATCTCGCGGAAATTTCGCGGATTTTTATTGTGGTCTAAGATTACTTCCTGATATAAATCATTTAACTCTGACATAATTAGATTTTGGATTTTAGATTTGCGATTTTGGATTGCCGCTAAATGTTATCGCCGGCGGGCGCAGTAAATTTTTCGTCAACAATGTTTCCCGTATTAAGCAATTGAGCCGGTTCAAATAACAGCACTTCAACTTCTTCGTCCGCCACCGGGCGATGCTCGACTCCGCGCGGCACAATCACAAATTCGCCTTCATTTAATTCGATGGTTTTATCACGAAATTCGATGCGAAAACTTCCGCGCAACGCCATAAACATTTCGTCTTCCGCCGCGTGATGATGCCACGGAAACTCACCTTGGAATTTAACGAGTTTGACTTCCTGACCGTTGAGTTCGCCGACCACTTTCGGTCGCCAATGTTCATTTATTAAAGCGAATTTTTCAGTTAAATTTACTTTGTCCATTGGATTTCACGCAACGGCGTATTCAGTGTATTTTCTAAGTTCGGGTTCGTGCCAAGCCAAAACAATATCACTTTTCGGAACGCCTGCAAGTTCTAAATCCGTCGCAATTCCTTCTTCCGTGCTATCGTGCTGGATATAAATTTTGCCGTTGATAATGTCTATGTGAAGGTTGATGCCGTGAATTCGCCCGCGATTATTCCAGCCGACGACGTACAGAAGGTAAGAATCTTTTTCGCGGTCAAACATTGTGCGGCGTTCAATTTCACCGTAGCTGTATGGAATTGCCGCGTATTCGCTGATAACTTTTTCAACGATGTCTCGATAATTTTCTAGTTTATCCATCGCACAATTAACTCTTTCGACTCATTGAAAACCACGACTTTCAGGTTTTCGGTTTCAATCAATTCTATCACATCGGGATTAAGGAAAAGTTTGTTGTAGATTTTTTCGCTGATCGCCAGAAACAGTTCGCGTTCAGGCTCTTCCTTTCTCATTGCCAGACGATAAATGATAAACTGTCCAACCGCTTTTTCAAGTTCGCTCAGATTTGATTTGCCAACGAAACTTTTGACTTCAACCGCGATTTTGCGACCTTCTTTTTCGGCAATAAAAACTTTTTCCGCCGCAATATCGACGTAAGTTTCCATTCCTCCCCAAGGTAGATACAAATTTTCAGACGTAATTGTCCAGCCGTCTTTAATGAGCGCGTTTTTAACCGTGTCGTGATAAATATCCTTGCGGGCATCTTCGTTATTTGCGATTTGCGATTTGCGATTCGTTCGGCTCAATCAAAATCGTAAAACTGTATTCGCCAACTTGAAACGGAGTTTGTTGCATAATTTTTCATTCAAATTAATAATATTTGTTGAAATACCCTACTGCTCTTTAGTTACTTCCATCTTCTTCAAAGCCTCTCTAAAAAGTGTCGAAAAATTTGTTTTTCGCTGTTGCCAGCCATTAGAAATTATTTCCTCCCGTTTTGAAAGTTCCGTGTCCTTCAACCAAAATTCAATAAGAGATTTTGCTTCTTTGCCTTTAATTTTGGATAGAGCAAAAGCTGCACTAACGGCAAGCTCAGGTTTTTTGAATACTACATCTTTAATTACAGGAACAATTTTTTCGTTTCCAAATGTTGCTGCCAAATCAAATGCAACTGATTCGGCTACTCGTCCATTGCCCTCAAATGACGGAATATTTTCCAAAATTGTTTGCCAGTAATCGTGTTTTTGCTGAACGGCTAAACTGTATGCGGCTATTCCATACAAATCAATATCGAAACGCTTTCTATCTTTGACAGATACAGCCATTTTTAGAACAGGAACACCAAAAACAGGAGAAATTGCAGATGCCATATGAACTGATGAATACATCTTGCCCCAACTTTCGCTCAAATACTCTTTTGCTAAACGCTCGTCTAAATCAATCGGAAAAGTAGAATTTCCTAAATAATTAATAACATCAATGCCTATATCTTCTGAGCAATCGTAAGCTCCGAAAATACGCATATAATTATCGTAACCTTGCCCTCGCGGAAAGATAAAAGAAGCCTTTAACACTTTGATATTATCTTTTATTCTCTTTAAAAAAAAGATATGTTTTGAGCCGTTTTCTATGCTGGTAGCTGAGGCTTCAAACTTTAAATTTAGAAATTTATCGGTTGATTCACCTTTGAGAATTTCAAGAATTTTTACATTTGTGTCATAAATTGTGATTCTATCGTTACTCTCAGCTGCTTCACTGATTTTTTCGGATTCAGCTAAAATAATTAAATCAGATTGTTGAACTATCGTTGCTAAATTATTTGCCGCTTTTTGTTTCAAAGCTAATGCAGAAAACCTTTCTCGAAAAAAATCTGGAAACTCTCCCAGATAAGGTTGGTCATAGATTGTTTCAGCAAAGCCTTTAACGGGAAAGAGAAGAAGCAATACACAAATTACAAATTTAAATTTTATATTCATTACTACTCCAAACAATCACTTTATTACGCAAAAACCTCCATCACCCTTTGCACCGCGTCCGCCAAAACGTCAACTTCCCCAAAAGTGTTGTAAAAAGCATTTCGCAAAATTCTAAACGACCGCATATTCGGTGAACTTCCTTAACTCAGGTTCGTGAAAAGCCAGGACAATATCGCTTTTGGAAACGCCTGCTCGCTCTAGCTCGGTCGCAATGCCGTCTTCCGTGCCGTCGCGCTGAATCCAAAATTTGCCGTCAACTATGTCAACGTGAACCAGACAACTATGAACCCGACGCTCGTTTTCCCAGCCGACGGTCATTAGTAAATAGCGGTCTTTCGTCCGGTCAAAAACGGCTTCCGAATCAATCTCGCCGTAAGCAAACGGAATAGCGGCATATTCGTTCAAAATCTGTTCGATTATGTTTTGGTAACTTTCTAACTTATCCACTGCACAACCTCCTCATTTCTCTCGTCAAAAACAAGCAGCTTAATACGCTTTTTGCGAAGCAAAATACTGCCGATGCGGTGAGAGAAAATTCCGTCAAAGGCTTTTCGGCGAATGGCTAAAAATAGTTCGCGTTCCGGCTCTTTCTCTTCCAAAAGGTCTTGATACAAAACAAACTGCCCGACCGCGTTTTCCAAGTCGTCAACTTCCGAGCGTCCGACAAAACTTTTGATTTCGACGGCAATTTTCTTTGTCCCCTTGACGGCAGCAATGATTCTTTCCGCGCCCAAATCAATAAACAAATTTTTATCGTCAATGCTCAAACGCAAAGGGTCGTGCGTAATCGTCCAGCCGTCTTTGATTAGAGCGTTTTTAACCGTGTCGTGATAAATATCTTTTGCGGGCATTTTCTTTAGAGCAATTTTTGAAAATTTTCTAAACTAACTTCAGTCTGATTCAAAATCGCTTCCAATGTGCCGACTTTGACAGATTTGTGATACGGCACAACGGCTCGCAGATTATCTTTAGTCAAGATTTAATGATTGCAAACCCTTGATTTTGGGTTTTGCAATTAAATAAATAAAGAATGCGTTAACAATGGCGAAGCCAAAATACATAACGGCAAAAAATTCCAATGCAACTCCGTGAATTATAGCCCAGCCGAAAAAAATCGAAATAATACTCCAAGGCAAAGTTATAACCAACAAAACTATCCACGCAATTGGGACGATTCTTCCCTCAAAATCGAATGCAACGAAAATACATACCGTAACGAAAATCAAATAAATCGTAGGTATTAGAAACTCTCTTTTTCGCAATAATTTCAATTCCATTTTTTACAACTTCACGCAAAAACCTCAATCACCTTTTGCACCGCGTCCGCCAAAACGTCGACTTCCTCGCGCGTGTTGTAAAAAGCAAACGAAGCGCGAGCCGTTGCGGGAACTTGGAAGAATTGCATTACAGGTTGAGCGCAATGATGTCCGGCGCGGACGGCGATTCCTTGCTGGTCTAAAATCGTGCCGATGTCGTGCGGGTGAACATTTTCAATTGTGAAGGAGACGACCGATGCTTTTTCCCGCGCCGTGCCGATTAATTTCACGCCCTCGATTGCCGAGAGTTTTTCCGTCGCGTATTCAACCAATTCGTGTTCGTAAGCGATGGCGGACTGGCGGTCAATCGAATTGAGGTAATCAATCGCCGCGCCGAGTCCGATGTTCGACGCGATTGCCGGAGTTCCCGCTTCAAATTTGTTCGGCAAGCCCGCGTAAGTCGTTTTTTCAAACGTCACGGTGCGAATCATATCGCCGCCGCCCATAAACGGATTCATTGTTTCCAGTAATTCCTGTTTGCCGTAAAGCACACCGCTGCCGGTCGGCGCAAACATCTTGTGTCCCGAAAAGGTAAGAAAATCGCAGTCCAAATCCTGCACGTCAATTATCGAATGCGGAACGCTCTGCGCCGCGTCAACAAGGACGGGAACGCCGAATTTGTGCGCCGATTCAATCATCTGTTTGACGGGATTCAGAGTTCCGAGCGCGTTGGAAATATGAACGATTGAAACGAATTTCGTCCGTTCATTGAGCATCGCTTCGTATTCGTCAATGATAAGTTCGCCGCGCTGGTTCATCGGAATCACGCGCAGAACGCAGCCTTTTTCTTCCGCCAACATTTGCCAAGGCACGATGTTGGCGTGGTGTTCCATTGCGCTGATGATAATTTCGTCGCCCTCACCAACGAATTTGCGTCCGTAACCGTAAGCGACCAAGTTAATTCCTTCAGTGCAGCCGCGAACGAAAATACATTCTTTAACGTCTCTCGCATTGATAAATCTCTTCACCTTTTCGCGTGCGCCTTCGTAAGCGGTCGTCGCTTTTTGCGAAAGATAATGCACGCCGCGATGGATATTTGAATGTTCATTTTTCAAATATTCCGAGCCGCGTTCAATCACGATATTCGGAACTTGCGAAGATGCCGCGTTGTCCAAATAGACAAGCGGATTGCCGTTCACCTTTTGCGACAAAACGGGAAAGTCTCTGCGAATTTTTTCAACGTCCCAATTGCTCATTTCTTTTACTGCTGTTTTCATTATTTAATTAATAAAGCGATTTTCAAAGCTCCATTCATTTCTTGTAATTTATTCTCCGAAAGTTCACCAACGTAATTTGTCAAAACTGTTTTGTGCAAACTCTAGAAATATTCTAGATTTATCAAAAAATATTCCAATCTCCTTTTCGTATAGAGATGAAAATACAGATTGATAAAATTACGACAATCGCTGTCGGAATTCCGCCTTTTAATCCAACTACCGTTATTGCAGTTATGCCTAGAATCAAAACTAAAAATGAAATTCCTAAAGCCAAAATTAGATTAAGATTAAAACTTTTTTGCTTCGATTCTTTTGATTTTTTGGGAATAATTCCTTTGAGCGAAGCGTCACATTTTGGACATTTGTTCAAATTCCAATTAATGTCTAGTAAATCTCCGCAGGAAGGACATTTAATATCTTCGCTCATAACTCTAACTCCTAAATTATGCTTTCAAATTTGCGCTCAAACGATTCAAAATCGCTTTACTTTCTAAATACATCTTTCACGGAAAATTTCAAATCAGGCAGAAGCGGTGACGAAACTTCATCCGCGTTTCTGAAAACTCCAATCGAAGCTAAAACATATTTCTGCAAGCGTGAAATCTCAATCATCTCGACAAGCGGCTCGACAATCCAATATTCTTTCACGCCGAATCTGGCGTAAGTTTGCCGCTTGACAATCTGGTCGCGGCGGACGTTTTCCGAACCGGGCGACATTATTTCAATTGCCAAATCCGGTGCGCCAACGACGTGTATGCCCGAAGCAATTTGGTCAATTCTTTCTTTGACGATGAAAACAAGGTCGGGAATCGCGCTGTTGTATTCATCGAAAATCACGCCGGGCGTAATCCAAACTCGCCCAGTTGGATTATTGTCAAGATAGTTATACAAAATTGTTGCAAATCGTCCGATAAGTTCTTGATGTTTCAACGATGGTGCTTTTGCCACAGACAATTCTCCTTCAAAAAGTTCGTAAATATTACCGTCGTCGGGTGTCGCTTCAAGGTCATAAACTGTAATTAACGGCTCGACAATTTTTAATTGCTGCATAACTTTTACGCCTCCAAATTTGCATTCAAGCGATTTAAAATCGTTTCATTTTTACTAATTTCTTTACTCTCCAAACATAAAGTTTCGGGGCTGATGTCCTGCTCATCCGTCCACTGCACCGTGCCGAAAGCGATTTTGATTCGCTTGAAATAATTTAAGTCTTTTAACGGTTTGAAAACTTCATAATCCAGATATGGCTTTGCATCAAAACGCTTCCGCCTTCCGTCGCTAAATTTCAAATTGAGCGAAAACTCTTCGTTGGCTTGTGCTTCGACAACTATAATCATCACGCCAACATCATTCGCATCGGCTGCAAACTGCGGTTAAACGGATTCAGCACGACACCGAGAATTTCTAACGTAACCGCGCCAAGAAGCGATTCATCGCCTTCTTCGCCGAGAATTACGGGCGTATGAAAATCTTCACCGAGAATTTCGATGCGACACTCGGAAATATCGCGTTCGATTTTTGTTCCGTCAGCCAACGTAAAATTCAAAGTTTTCTTCGCTTTCAACCCGAGCCTCTCCCAAATATCTTTCGTCAGAAGAGTATAATTCGCGCCGCTGTCAACTAAAAAATTGACCGTTGCAGTTTCATCGTTATTTCCGATTACTTTTCCTTCAATGTATGTTAAACCCATATTTTACGTTTCCAAATTTTCGTTCTAACGATTCAAAACTGCTTTACTAAACTTTCGTTAATTTAGCTTTCGAACCGCCTTTTTTGTTAACAACTTCGGTGCCGTTATCGGCAGGCACTTTGCTTTCTTCCCGCGCAATATACTCGCGCAGAGCAGTTTCGATAACCGCCGAACGCTTTTGTTTTTCGCCTGCTAAGACATCAATTTTCGCCAATATATCTTCCGCCAATATTATATTTGTCCTAACTCTCATAATTTATATTTCCAGGTTCGCATTCAAACGATTCAAAACCGCTTCGTCCAACTGCTTTTTGATTGATTCAATCTCGATTTTATTAATAATTTCTTCTGCAAAACCGTAAGTTAAAAGATTTCGCGCCAGTTGCTCATTCAAACCGCGACTTAATAAGTAAAATAACTCTTCTTCCTCCAATTGTCCGACGGTTGCGCCGTGAGCGCATTTCACATCGTCGTTGAAAATTTCAAGCTGCGGTTTAGTATCAACCCGTGCGTCGTTCGATAGAAGCAGATTTTTATTCGACTGCTGCGCGTCCGTTCCCGAAGCATTTTCGCGCACGAAAACTTTTCCGTTAAAAACCGCGCGGGCTTTTCCGTCAACGATTCCTTTATAAGTTTGATGCGAAAGGCAGTTCGGCAAAGCGTGGTCAATAACCGAATGCGTGTCGGCGTGTTGTTCTTCCGCAATCATATAAAGTCCGTCTACAAAACATTCCGCGCCTTCCGCATTGAATTTGACCAGAACGTCGTGGCGCGAAAGGCGCGCGCCGAGCGTGATATTCGTCGAATCATAAACGCTGGCGCGATTTAAATTCGCCGCCGTCGTTCCGACGTGAAAAGCGTTATGACTTTCGCGCTGAACTCGCAGATGTTTTAACTTCGCGTCGTCTTCTAAAACGATTTCAATTACCGAATCGGTTAGATATTTCGTTTCGGCAGTTCTCAGATAACTTTCGATTAACATCGCTTCGCTTCCGCGTTCGGCAACCAACAACACACGCGGAAAACTCGCCGTATTTTCATCGGTGATAAAAATTAGATGAATCGGCGTTTCGATTTTCGTGTTTTTCGGAACGAAAATAAACACGCCTTCTTCAATAAAAGCCGTGTTTAAAGCCGTAAAACCGTTCGCTTCCGCATTAACCGATTTCCCTAAATTCTTTCTAACAATTTGGCTGAAAATTTCATCTTGAATCGCTTTGTTTAAATTTAGAATCTTCGCGCCTTCGGGCAAATTTGAAAGATTCGTCAGTTCTTGATTGAGTTTGTTGTTGACAAAAACCACGCGATTTTCACTTTCGGTTTTAGAAAAAAGCTCGCTGATTTTCTCCGCGTCAACCGCTCTACCATTTGTAATTTCAAAAATTTCTCTTTCAATCGGCGCGACATTTGTATATTTCCATTCTTCGTTCTTCACGGTTGGAAAACCGTTTTCAGTGAAAAACTCAAACGCATTTTCGCGCAGATATTTCAACCAAGCATTCTCTTCTCGCGCCAAATTTTCTCGAAAGGCTGCGCCGTAATTTGTTTCTTTTACTACTTTCTGCAATGTTATTTCCTCTTTTATTTTCAAAGCTGTTTTTCAACTCGCCAATTTTTTCCGCGAAGACATTTTGATAATCAATTGGAATTTCCGCATATTGATTTACAGTTGTTTCCGCCATATTTCACCTCTTTTATTTCGATGCTGCTTTGACCCAATCGTAGCCTTTTTCTTCGAGTTCGAGCGCGAGTTCTTTGCCGCCTTCTTTAACGATTTTTCCGTTTGCCAAAACGTGAACAAAATCCGGTTCGACGTAATTCAAAAGCCTTTGATAATGCGTTACCAAAATTATCGCCTTGTCCGCGTTCCGCAATTTATTTACCCCTTCGGCGACAATTCGCAAAGCGTCAATGTCGAGACCGGAATCGGTTTCGTCCAAAACAGCGAGCTTCGGCTGAAGGACCGCCATCTGCAAAATCTCGTTGCGTTTCTTTTCGCCGCCGGAAAAACCTTCGTTGACCGAACGATTAAAAAAACTTTTGTCCATTTCAACTATTTTTGCCCGTTCTTTGAGCAAATCGTTGAACTCCAACGGGTCGAGTTCTTCCTCGCCCAGATGCTTCATTTTCTCGTTGTAGGCAAGACGCAAAAACTGTGCATTTGACACGCCCGGAACTTCGACCGGATATTGAAACGCGAGAAAAACACCGTTCCGAGCGCGTTCGTCAGGATCGAGTTCAAGTAAATTTGTGCCTTCGTAGACGACTTCGCCTTTCGTCACTTCATATGACGGATGACCGGCGAGAACTTTCGCCAATGTGGATTTGCCCGAACCGTTCGGACCCATAATCGCGTGAACTTCGCCTTTATCAACTTGCAGGTTCAAGCCCTTTAAAATTTCTTTGCCGTCAATTACGGCATGTAAATCTTTAATTTCTAATAACATTTTTCTAAAAATTCCTCTGTTAAATTAAACTGTTTTTGCTTTTGTCGGCGTTGCATAAAGTTTTATTAAATTTTCCACGTCTTTAAAAAACAAACCTTCGCCAACTGGCTGAACTGATTTCAAAACTAACTCGCGCCAATCTTGTCCGACTAAATTTTCAATCGTCCAGCCGCATAGATACTGTAGTGCGAGACAACCGCCGGCAGTCGCAACATTTCCGTTGACAACAATTGGTTTTTCAACGACTTCGACACCAAAACCTTCAAGCGCGATTTTTGAAGTCGGGTAAGTTGTCGCCGTCTTGCCTTTGAGCAAACCCAGAGCCGCCAGAATTAATGAACCGGAACAAATCGAGCCGATGAATTGTTTTTCAGGATTTAGATTGAACCGTTTCAGCCAATTTTCGTCGCGCATTTTCTCGCGCGTGCCTTGTCCGCTGACGAATAAAACTGCATCCGCGCGGTTGGCTTCTTCGATTTTTCCGTGCATCGAAATTGAAATTCCAGTCGCCGAAACGTGCGAATCTTTGTCGCCTAAAATGCGAACTTGCCAATTTTCCAACCGAACGCGATTGAGCAAATCCCACATCAACCACAAATCAACATCCGTAAATTTATCAAAAACAATAATTGCAACATTCATTCTTTCACCTCTGCAATCGCTTCAATCTCAATCAAAAAATTCCCGCGAAACTTTCCGGCCGGAATTATCGCCCGCGCCGGTTTGTGTTCGCCCAAAATACGCGCGTAAGTTTCGTTGACCGCGCCCCACAGATTTTCAGCCGAAACGAAAATCGTAAACTTCAAAACGTGATTCAAATCGCTGCCAGCCATTAGCAAAACCGCTTCGACGTTTCGCAAACATTGTTCGGTCTGCGCTTCGATTGAATCGGTAATTTCTTCGCCCGTTTCGTGATTTATCGGCAATTGTCCCGACACAAAAATTAAGCCGTTATGAACAACGGCTGACGAATAATGACCTTTCGGTTCGGGCGCGTTTGGTAATTTGATTTTTTTCAACTTAAATTCTCCAAAATCTTTTCAATTTGCGATTTCAACGGCGACAAATCGTTTTGCGTCGTATCCCAAACAATATTTGCATCAACGTCAAAATAACCGTGAACCAAACGATTGCGCATTGCCGTTGCAAATTGCCAAGCAACTTGCGGATTTTCCGAACGCAAATCTCGTGTCAAATTCGTTGCCGCTTCGCCGATGATTTCCATTTGCCGAACGACGGCATCCTGCGTCTTTTCGTCAGCTTGAAAGGCTTGCTTGTCGTAGCTTTGCATATACCTTTCAATTTTCTCAATTGCATCAAGAATATGACCGAGTCGGTCGGCGTTGTTCGGTTTCTTCATAAATCACCTGCAAATCACGCATCACGCTTTCACGAATGCGTTTGCCAATCATCTTGTCAGTTGCCAAATCAACTTTTCTGCCCAAAGCCGTTTCTAAATCTTCGGCAATACCGTAAAACGCCCAACCAATCGGCTTGAAAAAATGAACTAGCAAATCAACATCGCTTTCATCGGTTGCTTCGCCACGCGCAAAAGAGCCGAACACAGCACAATAAGAAACGCCGTTGCGTTTGCATATTTCGATGATTTTTTGTTTGTCTGTTTCGCTTAAAAACATTTTCTAAGTTTCTTTTACCAATCTTTCGGCAATCACCCGCGAAACCAATGTTTTAACTTTTGTAATCGCTTCTTCGCGCGTTTCGCCGCAAACCAAAACGCCGTTCAATTCATCAATTTCGGCAATCCAGCGCCCGTCCGTTTCTTGTTCGACTTCAATTACCAAATTTTGAAACAAATTATTAAATTTTCTTCGAGCAATTTTTTCTTCAAGACGTTCTTTAATGATTTTACCCAATTGCCTATCAGGATATTTTTTCCACTTTCTTCTTTTGATTTCTTTGGCTTTAACATCAATCGCTTCGGCATTCTCCAAATCAATTGCGCCAATTGCGCTTTGCAAAATATCATTAACATTTTTTCTATAAGCGCGTTTCGGACAAGTTTTGTTTCGACGAATTGATACGGGCGAACCTTTATCGCTTTCACCGTAACAATTACGTCTGTCTTTGGCGTAACTCAAAGCCTTCTTTTCTTGCGGTGTTCTCTGTTTCATCTGAATTAACCGACACTTCCTTCCAATTTCAATCCAAGAAGTTTCTGCGCTTCGACGGCATATTCCATCGGCAATTCTTTAAAAACTTCTTTGCAAAAACCGTTGATAATCAGCGAAACTGCATCTTCCTGCGAGATGCCGCGTTGTTGCAGATAAAACAATTGGTCTTCGCTAATTTTTGAAGTCGTCGCTTCGTGTTCGACGCGAGCCGTAGCGTTCATTACTTCGATATACGGAAATGTGTTTGCCTCGGACGTTCCGCCAATCAGCATCGAATCGCACTGCGTATAATTCCGTGCGCCTTCCGCTTTCGGCATAATTTTCACGAGCCCGCGATAACTATTGTTAGATTTTCCGGCGGAAATTCCTTTCGAGATAATCGTGCTGCGCGTGTTTTTGCCGAGATGAATCATCTTCGTTCCGGTGTCGGCAACTTGCGCGTTATTAGTCAGCGCGACGGAATAAAATTCGCCGATAGAATCGTCGCCCTGCAAAATCACACTTGGGTATTTCCAAGTAATCGCGCTTCCGGTTTCAACCTGCGTCCAAGAAATTTTTGATTTCCGCCCGCGACACGCACCCCGTTTCGTCACAAAATTATAAATTCCGCCTCTTCCGTTTTCATCGCCCGCATACCAATTCTGCACGGTCGAATATTTAATTTCCGCATCATCCAAAGCGACTAATTCGACGACCGCCGCGTGAAGCTGATTCGTGTCGAACTGAGGAGCTGTGCAACCTTCATTATATGCAACGTAGCCGCCTTCTTCCGCGACAATTAACGTCCGTTCAAATTGTCCTGAATCCTGCGTGTTAATACGAAAATATGTCGAAAGTTCCATCGGACAACGCACGTCTTTTGGAATAAAAACGAATGAGCCGTCAGAGAAAACCGCGCTGTTTAAAGCCGCGTAATAATTATCTGAAGTCGGCACAACCGAGCCGAGATATTTTTTGATGAGTTCGGGATAATCGGCGACCGCTTCGGTGAACGAGCAGAAAATTACGCCCGCTTCGAGCAGTTTTTTCTTGTAAGTCGTCGCTACCGAAACCGAATCGAACACCGCATCAACCGCGACATTCGCCAGCATTTTCTGTTCGGTCAGCGGAATGCCGAGCTTTTCAAAAGTTTTCAACAATTCCGGATCGACTTCGTCCAAACTTTGCTTTTTCACCTTTTGCTTCGGCGCGGAATAATAACTTATGTTTTGAAAATCAATATTCGGATAATGAAAATTCGCCCAATTGTCGGGCTGTTTCATTGTCAGCCAATGACGATAGGCTTTGAGGCGAAATTCGAGCAGCCATACCGGCTCGTTTTTCTTTGCTGAAATAAGCCTGACGGTATCTTCCGATAAGCCTTTCGCAATCGTTTCCGTTTCGATGTCGGTCGTAAAACCGTATTTATATTCCCTGTTTGCTAATAATTCTACTGCTGTTGACATAATAATAAGTCCAATGTTTTAAGTTCAATGTTCAAAGTTGGTCATTGCCAACTGCCTACTGCTGCCGCCGATTGAATTGCGGTTCAATCGTTCGGTGAATTCCTTGAATTTGATGAAAGGTCGCGACAACCGACGCTTCGTTGCCGACGAGCTGCGCCAGATTTATCTGCGACAGCGCATTTTCCACAATCTCGTGCAAGCCGACAATCACAGGGCGAATGCCGCAATCGCCTTTGTGAACACACGAATCTAAAATCCCCGTGTAACTTTCACAATGTTTGCTTAAAACCTCCTCATCCAAAACTTTGATAATTTCGTTCAGGTAAATTTCGCTCGCCGGACGCGCCAGAGCGTAACCGCCTTTTGTTCCGCGCGTTGCCTGCACGAAACCCGATTTATTTAAAAGCCACATCAATTTTCCCGCATTGGCAACCGATATTCCTTCGCGTTCGGCAATCTGATTGAGCGTTAAAGATTCTTCGCGGCGCAAGCTGGCAAGCTGCACTAAACATCGCAATCCATATTCTTCTTGGGCTGAAATTTTCATCTTACGGTAGCGTTCCTCGCGTTTAATCTTGCACGTCTAGAATCGCAAATCATTACTTTTTTGTCAAGATTCCAAGCAAAAAGAAAACACGGGTAAATGTTGAATTCATCAACCCGTGTTTGTAATGTAAACACTTTTACGGCAGATACACCGATGGAAGCAGTTTATCTTCCGCTAATCCAAATAATTGTGAACGGAAACTGCTTGTCGTTTGGGTAATATACCAACCGTTTACCGGCCGCCGTTATAAATCCACATTAGCCTTAGGTAGCGGCGCGAAAGCGGCTTTGATTGCGCCCCAATTATTTGTTGCATCCCGTCCGCGCACATAAAACATGTGTCTGCCCGGCGAAACCGTCAAATCAACGACGGCGAATTCAACTGTCGAATTAAACGTCCCGTCTTTTGCCATCATTTGAACGGGCGTTCCACCGCGCCAAGGTGGTGTGTCAACATAAACTTCCGCCGCCGAAACTGTCTGCCCGCCGTTGTTTGCGTCGCTGATTTGCGCCCGCAACATGAAAGAATTCGCGCCGGTTTTCGATACCGTTAAAGTTTCCGTCGTTGCGCCTTCGCCCGTCATATATGGAGTTCTGGCGATTTTCGCTAAGTAAAGCAAAACGGGACGATTCAAATTCCAGAAATCTCCGCCGCTGCCGCCGTCTAAACAACTATACGTTGCGAAAAATCCGCCGCACCCCCCTGAACCTGAACCGATTTCCATCGCTAAACCAACCGCGCCGCGCTCGCCGTAGGCGTATTCCCGCGCCGAGCCGCTCGTCGGGTAAAGCTGAATTGATTGAATCGGATTATAGCCGTTATACGAAGCCATTTTTCTGGCAATCGTCCGCAACTGTAGATTCGGCGGCGGCGTATTGTCTTGTCCCCACGGATATAAAATCAGATTTCCCGTCGAGTGCATATCGAGAAAAACGCCGGTTGCATCGAGAGGTGCAGGTTCGGTTCTGCCCGGCTCGCGTTGGTCTGGAAACAGCGAATCAACCAAATTTTCAATGGCTTGCGTTTCCGGCTCGCTGCCAGCGGTTAAGCCGGGAAAAGTTTCGCCGCACGGCGGCTCTGTCGGCAAATTCACCGTTCCCCACAGAAAAGAAAAATTACGATTCAAATCAATTCCGAAAGTTATGTTCGTGCAGTTTCCGGTCGTATTATTAGTATTTTTGCGTTTCAATAAACTTTGTTCAGCAAGTTTTCTGCCGTCGGGATTGACGATTGGAACGACGACGATTTGATGTTCGTCCAAAAGCCAAGTCGCGTCGGCATCTGTGCCGTAATTCGTCAACAAGTATTCGATGAAGCGCGTGGCAATTTCCGGCGGCACGAGTTCGCGCGAGTGAATTCCGGCTTGCAGAAAAAATGTCGGTTTACTGCCCGTGATTTGCCTGTTCGTTAATTTAACGCCGAACAAATCGTAGCCATTATTGGCATTTCTAGTTTTTTCCCAACTCTGTCCGTAAGTAAAAACCTCCGCCAGATTCGGAAAACGCGCTTGCATCTGGTCTAAGAAATCGCGCGTTTCTTCAACCGTTCGATAACCGTCGCGGAAAGTGTCAGTTTGCAAACCACGCTGCAACTCAAAGGTTTTTTGCTCGTCAACGCGAAGCGCAAAACCCTGCTTTTGCAATTCCGCGAACTGTTTGGGAGTCGTCCAAAAAATCAATTCTTCGCCGTCGCGGTATTCCATCAAATCCAAACCCGCCTGCGCGACGCGCATCATTTCGGCGAAATTGCGAACGCGAACGCGGGCAACGATTGTTTCTTCGGTTTCCTGTGCCTGCAAAATTTGCGGCAAAACGGCGATGCAAAAAATAAAGACGCACAGTTTTCTAAAAAATTTTGGGAACATTAATTTTCTTAACCTCCGAATTATTGGCTTCATATGCAAAATAGCAGATTTTCGGCAAAATTCAAAAAGTGGAAATTGTAAACCTATCTTAATCAACAAACTTCTTGCGTATCTTGACTGCTCTTTCGAGTCCGTCAACCGTTTCCAGAATTTTCAAACGCAAATCTTTATCCAGATTCGGGTTGTTCGCCAAAAATTTATTGACGACTGCTAAAGCCTGTTCGCTTCGCTGTCCGCCGACGAACGCCGCGAGCCAGCCGTTGACGAAAAAGATTTTTCTATTTTGTTTCAGATTCGGCAATTCAGCTAACGATTTTTCGAGGTAAGGGAAAGTCAATTCCGAATGTCGAACAGAATTGAACGGCACGAACGCCGATTCAATCCAGCTTTCGGAAATGGTTTTATCATTTACAAAACTACTCCAGAATTTCGCTTTGTTTTCTGTCGTTGCAATTCCCGCTTTTGCGGCGTAAGCATAGCGTTTGGCTTCGTCGGTTGTTTCGGTTGTTTCGAGTTCGGCTAAAAGACTTGGCGCGTCCTTGTCGCCTAAAATTAAAAGTTTCGTTACGATGTCGAATCGGTCTTTGGTTTTTAATTTTAAATCTTTAATTTGAGATTTACCGTTCAAAATATCTTTCAAAATCGTTCTGGCTTTCTCGCTCGAAGCGATATTCAAGAACGCCCGGTTAAAAGTAATTCGCTGTCCGAGCGTCGGCGCGTTCTGCATTTTATCAATCAAAACCGCTTCGATTTTCGGCGTGAGTTCTTTCCCTTGCGCCTCTGACAAATAATAATTCATCGCGGTTGAAACGCGATTGAGCAAAGTTTGAATCGTGCTTTCGTCCGAGTCAACCGAGATGTTTTTCACGACGAGTTCGACATAATCTTTCGGCGCAAATTCCGTTTCGCGCACCGAGTCCCACAAACTTCCCCACATCATCGTGCGGAGAAAATCGTCTTTTTCGTTCTGGATATTTTTCTGCACGTAATCGCGGCTTTTCTCGTCAAGCAGAAAGATGCCGTAGCCGTAATCCTGATAGTTTGGGAAAATTAGGTCAGGAAGCGGATGGTTTCGGTCATAATTTTTATTTTTGTCAAATAAACGAGGGAGATAATCTGTGTAAGGATTTCCAGATACGAAGTTCTCTTGGACTTCGGTTTCAGTGCCATATTTGTATAGAGTCTTGATTCGTAACGCCCAAGGCGAGTCTTCAAAAGGCTCACTTAAAGTCAGACCTAAAGCAGAAACCATCCAAGACGAAGATGACCAACTTCCATCTGCGGCAACTGGATTTGATTTTTCATAATGTCCTTCTGTAATGCTAGTTCTTATAATCGGCATGCCTTTCTGCTTAACCCAATATTCAGCCCATTCAGGCAATCCGCGTCGGTCATAAACTTTATTAAATTCATTAACCAAATCTTTCCACTCTGCATTTTTGAATTGATGTTTCTTCAAAAACGCGCGAACCGCCGTTTGAAATTTATCCGCGCCCAAATAAAACTCGGCTTGCTTCAAAAACGAAGGTGCTTTGCGATAGACGATGTTGCCGTAAGCCGATTTTGCCGACGCGAGATTCGGGATTTCCTGATAAATCGGCGTTGTGCCTTTGGTCGAATCGGTTAGATACGCGGCTTGCTTGTTGCGCTCGTAAAAGATTTTCCAGGCGTTGTATTCGGGCATCACTTTTTCCAGCGTTTTATACGCCATAAACTCGGCAAAGCCTTCCTTGAGCCACAAATCGTCAAACCAGCGCATCGTCACCGTGTCGCCGAACCATTGGTGCGCGGCTTCGTGAAAGATGACGTTCGCCCGCGTGACGAAATCGTTTTTCGTCGGCTCGGTCGGGAAAATGATTCTATCTTCCCGCAGAAAAGTCGCGCCCGCGTGTTCCATCCCGCCGAACGGAAATTCGGGAATCAAAACAAGGTCGTATTTCGGAAACGGAAATTTGTAATCGAAATAGCTTTCGAGATATTTGACGGCTTCGCGGTTGAGGCGAAAAGTCTCTAAAGCGTGTTGTTTAAATTTTTCGGATTGCGACTTACGGACGTAGATTTTCGTCGGAACGTCGGAAGAATTTTGTAGGGGCTGGGCTTGTCCCTGCCCGCTTGCGTTATCATTATTCGACGTTGATGGGCGAGGACACGCCTCGCCCCTACAATCTATTTCCGCGAAATCGCCCGCCGCAAATGCGAAAACGTATGTGCTGATTGGTTCGGTTTCCTTAAATGAAATCATTGCGCCCCAAGTTGATTGAAACGAAAACGATTTCTCTGTATTACTAACAACTTTCCATCTTGGATAATCCCTTCTATTTTTTCCTCTCAAATTAACAGTTAAAGTAAATCGAGCCTTCAAATCCGGCTGGTCAAACACGGGAAACGTCGTGCTTGCGTCCGACGGCACGAACAGCGAATAGACGTATTCCGCATTATCTTCCTTATCAACATAGCGCGTGATTGCGCCGCCGCTGGTTAAAATTGGCGAAGTAAAATCGAGTTTGATAACATTTTCGCCTTTAACAACGCCGTCTTTGAAAACAAGATGCTCGTTTGTTTCTTCAAACTTCGCGCTCTTTCCATTAATAAAAACATTCTCGACTTTCGACAAATCTTCCTTGCCGCGAATCTTGCGCCAATCGAGAACGATTTGGTCGGCGTTATTTTTCAGCGAGATCTCAATCGTGCCTTTCAGCGTCGGCGACATCTTCTCTAACGTCAGATTCAATTTATAACGCACGTCCGAATAATTCGCCGCCCGCCATTTCGCCAGCGTTTGCGGAACGCCCGTTTCAATCGTCGGAGTTTGCGCGAAAATATTCATTGCAGCTAGAAACAATGTGAAAACTGAAAGACGTAAAAGCATATCTTTTTCTCCCGAAAGATTTGTTGAAACAGATTATAGTTTAACTTAGATTGACAATTAGGCATTACGAAAAGTTTTACCGCAGTAGACGCAGAGTTTGCGCCGAGAAACGCAAAGAAAAACTTTTCCGCGAATCTCTGCGATTTCTCTGCGCCTCTGCGGTAAGAAATTGCGATTCAGTTACGCTTCAAGACTCTCGACTTCCGAATCTTTCTTTCTGCGTCTGCCGAAAAACCACGCGATAAAAATTGATACAACATACAAAAACATCATCGGCGTAGCGAAAAGCATTAGGTTCGGAATATCACCTGTCGGCGAAACCACTGCCGCGACAATTAAGATAACAACGAGCGCAATCTTCCAACTTCTTATCAAAAGCGCGGCGGAAACAAGTCCGATTCTTGATAGAACATAGGTAATCGCCGGCATCTGGAAGATTATGCCCATCGCCAACATTATTAACGTAATGAATTCAAAATAATCTGTCGCGCGAAGCATCAACTGAAAATCTGAACTGAGTCCGAGCAGATATTTGACGGCGGGTGGAAACAGAATGTAATAAGCGAATGCCGCACCAATAACGAAAGACACCGAAGAAAGCGCGATGAACGGCGTAACGTAAGCTCGCTCGTGACGATAGAGCGCAGGCGAGATAAAACCCCAAATCTGAAACAACAAAAAAGGAACTGACAAAGCAATCCCTGCGTAAAGCGAAACCGTGACATAAAGCGTGAATCCCTCAGGCGCCGTCGTCACGATCAGTCTTTCATCCGCACTCGGTTCATTGACATCCTTCCCTTCTAAATCTACGGGAAGCCGAATGCCTTTCGGAATAATCGCCTTGTTCGTAAAAATCGGTTCGTCGGTAAAAAGTCCCAAGTTGCCTGTCGCGTCTCTGGTTACTATCGCCTGCACGGAAGTTCCGGGCGATACCACGCTCACGCCTAGTTTTGTGGCGCGGTCGAATACATATCGTCCTATTTCGCCTTCCTGCAAATTATTTAATGGAAGAATCCGCTCATTACCCGTTAAACCTTCAATCGGAAGTTCGCGTCTTTGCGCTTCAGACAACGCTTGCCTAATTGGTACCGACAAAAAATTATAGATTTTATCCGACACAAACCAACACAAAATAAACGCTATAACTACAATTATTACTGAATTTACGAGCCTACGCCGAAACTCGTCAAGATGTTCCAAGAAAGACATCTGTTTGCCAAGGTCTTCTGTATTCGTTTCTTCAGGGTTCATTTTCTACAATGTAAAAAGTGAGTTTTTAGCCAAATCTTTTTTATAACCAATCACGCTTATCTGTTTGATTATTTCCTAGTTCTTTCGTAGTGATTTCCTTTTTCACAAAGTTTTCTTCAAAATCTGTTTGATTTATTTCTTTAATCTCCGGTGCGACAATTTCATTCTTTACTCCAATCGTATTTTTTTGTATTGAATTCTCAATCAACGGTGGATTTTCCAAAATCGAATTTAACTTTTCCTTATCGCTATTTCCTTCAATTTCAAAATCAACCTCCCGCGTCCAAGTGTTCTTAAAATCATCAGTCGTGCGGCGAAACTCATTCATTGCTTTTCCTAACATTCGTGCAAGTTCGGGCAATCTTCGCGGTCCGAATACGATTAGCGCAACTAATCCGATTAAAATTAATTCCGACGTGCCGATTGATTCGAGGATGAACAAATAAAACATTTTCGTATTTTATAAAAATTAGTTGAATATACTTTATTACTCAACTTCTATTAAAAATTCTTTGTAAGATTCTACTCTTCCGATAATTTTTGCATCTGCGACTTTGCTAACAAAATGTTCTGCCTTTTCCGCTTCCAGACTAATTAATAGACCACCTGCAGTTTGCGGGTCGAATAATGCACTTTGCATTTCTTTTGAAATCTCATTCTTAAATTTTACAGTATCGCCGACATAAGTGCGATTGTTTTTATCGCCCCGCGTCAACATCTTTTGCTCAATCAAATTAAGAACATCGGGAAGAAGTGAAATTTTTTCAGATTCAATCTTTAATGTTACGTTGCTAGCTTTTGCCATTTCATAAGTGTGACCCAGAAGTCCAAAACCCGTAATATCCGTGCAGCCGTTTGCACCAATTTCCTGCATAATTTTAGATGCTTCTCGTGCGGAAGTTGTCATTGTTTTTAACGCTGCTTCTTTTGTCTTTTTACTGACTTTTTCAAACTTGATTCCTGTGCTTATTACGCCTGTTCCGATTGGTTTTGTTAGAACCAATAAGTCGCCTGCTTTTGCACCGGAATTTTTAACAATTTTTTTCGGGTCAATAGTTCCCGTCACCGCGTAACCGAATTTTATTTCCTGGTCGTCAACCGAATGTCCACCTAAAACAACGACGTTTTCTTCATTTAAAGCATTTTGCCCGCCACGTATAATTTCGCCTAAAACTTCCCAATCGCCCTTCTGCGGATAACAAACAATTGAAAGTGCAGAAATCGGCACGCCGCCCATTGCATAAACGTCATTTAATGAATTAACAGCTGCAATTCGTCCATAAATTTCAGGTTCATCGGCAATAGGTGTAAAGAAATCAACAGTTTGGACGAGAGCAAGGTTGTTGTTTAAACGGAACACACCGGCATCATCAGATGTTTCAAAACCGACTAATACATCTGTCGAAAAATCCTGTGATGGCATTTTGCTCAAAACTTGAGCAAGGTCGCTCGGGGCAAGTTTCGCCACTCAACCCGCACAAGAAACCATCTCTGTTAAACGTTTTTGACTCATACTCGTTAATATATCCGTCTACCTAATTTTTCATCACTAATTGATAAATTCTATCTAAATCTGAATCGCTGTAATACTCAATCTCAATTTTCCCGCCCGTTCCTCTACCGTCCGGAAAAATGTGAACTTGCGTGCTTAATTGTCGTCGAAGTTTGGTTTCTGCTGACTTCACATTCGCATCAATCTTTTGTTTAATTAATTCCCTTTCTGGAGTTTTCGTATCTTCCCTACCTAGTCTTTTAACAGCTTTCTCTGTTTCTCGAACAGACAACGACATTTCAACAATTTTTCGTGCTAAACGGCGTTGCATTTCGGTATTATTTGCCATTAATAATGCCCTCGCGTGACCCGCCGTTATTTGCTCATTTTCGACCAGCCTTAGTATGTCGTTTGGCAATTTTAATAATCTGAGAAATGTTGTTATGACTGTTCGATTTTTTCCTACACGCTCGGCAATCATTTCTTGAGTTAATCCGACGGTTTCTATTAAATTTTTGTAAGCTCTCGCTTCTTCAATCGGATTAAGATCTTGCCTTTGGATATTCTCTATTAAAGCTAATTCTAATAACTTTTCATCAGCAACTTCTCTTACAACAGATGGAATTTTTCGTAAACCGGCTTTTTGTGCGGCTCGCCAACGTCTTTCACCGGCGATTATTTGAAATTTTCCACCTCTTCGGCGAACAACAATTGGCTGTACAACACCATTTGCACGAATTGATTGCGCTAATTCATCTAAATTTTCTTCGGTAAATTTTGAGCGTGGCTGTTGTGAATTTGATTCTATTAAATCTAAATCAATTTCGAGAAGTTCTTCACTTGATGAATTTGATTTTTCATCTCCTAATAAAGCACTTAAGCCTCTTCCCAATACCTTTCTACTCATGACTTAATATCTCCTTTGCTAACTGGATATAACTTTCTGCTCCGCGCGAACGAATGTCATATAATATAATCGGTTTACCATAACTTGGAGCTTCAGCGAGTCGTACATTTCGCGGAATTACAGTCTTTAAAACCTGAGAACCATAAAAATCTCTTAAATCCTGCGCAACTGCCGATGAAAGATTAGTTCGTTCATCATACATAGTTAAAAGTAAACCTTCTATATTTAATTGTGGATTTAAGCTACGCCGCAAACGCGCAAGTGTATCAAATAATTCAGTTACTCCTTCTAGCGCATAATATTCACATTGAATTGGAACCAATAATGAATCGGCTGCGGTCAAAGCATTTACAGTTAATAATCCGAGTGAAGGCGGACAATCAATAATAATGTAGTCGTAATCATTTTTTATTTTATTGATTATATTTTTGAGTTTATATTCTCTATTCTCTGAGTTAACTATTTCTATTTCTGCCCCTACCAAATTTCTATCTGCGGGAAGCACCCACAATAAAGGCAACTCTGTTGGTAAAATTACATTTTCAACTGCTTCGTCTAACACTAATACATTATAAAGAGTTTTTCTCGATTGAATTCTTGGAACTCCTGAACCTGAAGTTGCATTTCCTTGTGGATCGGCATCAATCAATAATACTTTCTTTTCTTCGACTGCCAGTCCGGCAGCTAAATTCACTGATGTTGTAGTTTTACCAACTCCGCCTTTCTGATTGGCAACAGTTATTACTTTTCCCATTATAATTTTTTAGTTACTGTAAATAATTCGTGCCTTGATTGAGATGTGCCGTCACGATTGCTAAATTTCTTGAGCCATTCTTTGACCACGACATTCCTTTGCGTTTTTGTCTTTGTGCCACTAGCACATCATTTTGTTT
>MWVV01000015.1_pt1 | contig 71200 bp, 58 predicted proteins | sample 1047281 | NCBI WGS metagenome assembly MWVV01 (sample SAMN06349986, study PRJNA376086) | soil metagenome | isolation source: PT-2 sample Antarctic (ecotone) soil | place: Antarctica | collected 2015-01-13 | reverse complement strand
TTGCACTCCGCCTGCCGGTCATATTCCACCGGTTTTTGAATACTTTAACGCCAACAGCCCGCGCTGTTCGGTGACGGGCGGTTATGTTTATCGCGGAACGCAAGCGACGCTGCCAAACGGCGCATACATTTACGGCGATTTTTGCACAGGCGAAATTCTAATGTGGTTTAATAATCAGCAAATTCTGCTTCTCGACACAACGCGCAACATTTCTTCGTTCGGCGAAGACGAAGACGGCGAAATTTACGTTGTCGGGCTTGGCGGAACGGTAGAAAAAATCGTTACAACGTCAACACCGACGCCGACTCCAACGCCGACTCCGAACCCGACGCCAACACCGACCCCACAGGTTTGCATGCCAACGACTACGGTTAGTGAGGGTGACTTAGCTCCCGGTGGTATCGCTTCCTTTGGAGTGTCGAGTGGACTAGGCTCGGTCACGGTTGACCATGTGAACGCCGGAACCGGTTTGCAATCATTCACGGTGGTCGGTACGCCGACGAATGCGGTAATGATCATTCCGGCATTTACGCCCGGCACGTTCGATCCGGTAACAGCAACCTTCACCAGACCTAATCCGAGTCAACCGGTTGATTTCACCTTACGGGCGGCGAGCACGTATCACGCTATCTTTATTCGCGTGCGGTGTGCTCAGCAATAGTGCAACTGGCGGGTTTAGAGTAGTCAGAAGATTTAGACGGAGCGGATAAGATTGAAGATATTGCGACAGCAAATATCTTCACTAACTAAAATAAAAGGTGGGTGGCTAAAAACCACCTACCTTTTTTGCTGGTTTGAAATAGAAACCAGCAAACATAGTGAACTTTGCGTGTCTTTCCAATTTGCAAGCCCGAAACAAACTACTTCAACAGCCTTGACCAAGCATATTTTTACGAACAAGCCACGAGGCTTTATCAACAAATAGTAGCAATTTTCGACGCCACCGTCGGCTATCGAAATGTGTTGAATAATAGTAAATTTACGCCCGTGAACTCGTCAAAGTTTTTTATGTTTCATTTTTTAACTGGCAAAAATCCATTGACAAAATCACGCTCCCGAAACCGCCAATTTGTTGACAATTATCAAATAACATCTCTACCTTTAGTTTTTTCAAGTATGTTCCTCCATTTAATAATAAAAACCCAAATGAAATTCTGACAGACTGTTTTTATTTCTCAAATTTTTATTTGTTTGCCCTAATAAAACAAAGTTTTGCCTGTTAAGTAGTCTGATATAGGTAAACATAATTGTGAACGACTACTTAGCTACACAAAACGAAGTTTTGCCTTGACAAAACTTTATAATTCATTTACGATTCCCACACTAGATTTTTAAATTCTCCCCAAGACCTGTATTTTAAGAAGACGTTCGGCTAAACATTCATTAAAAGAAGTTAAACTTTTAGGTTTTTCTTTCCATATTATTGAAATGTGCCTTCAATTAACTTTTTAAAGGACTTAAGAATGTTCTGCAACCTCTTTCCAAGTTGGTGAAAGGCATTGCACTATGTCAAACCTATTTGCTTTTTTCCATAACTATGAATTTCATACTAGAAGTAGAAAATCATGAAAGGAAAATATATTGCTTAGGTTTCTAATAATTATGGCTGTAGTGAGAAAATGTTTCTCATTCGCGGTGTAATTATTCCGCTTTTCAACTTTTCAATTCAATCCTTTAAAGGTTAAGTAAATTAATCTATAAACGGAGTTTTTAATAAATTTTTCGCGCGGCAGAGCCGCGAGGTTTTAAATCGGAAAAATCTTTTTTCCTTATTTCCGTAGCAGAGCTACGGGGAATTAAACCTATAAGGAACGATTAAATGGAGTTACAAATTAAATGGAGTTACAAAGTAAACATATGAAGAACAAAAAATTTTTAGCAATATTGCTTAGCGTAACAGCAATGTTGTTTTTATCGGTGATTGCCACAACACAACAAGCACAGACCAACCAGACACCGACCAGCTTCAGCGGAAATGCGGCTGGTGTTATTGCCAACGCAAGCGTCCTCGGGACGTTAACTACTAATGTAAGAGTTGCTGAAACTGGTGCTCTTCCTGCCGCGGGCGGCTCGCTGCAAGGCGATGTGGCAAATGCTAACATCCAATTGGGCGCATTAGGAACTCTTAGTAGCCTGACGACAGGAGTCATCCAAACAAGGACTTCGGGCGGCGCGGCTGCCGGAACACCGAATTCGAGCCAATCGAGAGCCACTGTCAATAATCTGAATTTGGCGTTGCTTGGTGGCTCAATTTTTCCTATTGGCGTTACCGCCACCACTGTGCAGTCGACTACCCTGTGCACATGTGGAGCGAATGGACCGACTTGCAGCGGCGCTACCACAATAGAAAACCTGCGGGTCAACGGCGTGGTGGTCGCGGGCGTACTCGCGATGCCTGCGCCTAACACAGTGATAGTAGTTCCCCTGTTAGATGTATTTGGCACGCCGATCGGAACAGTAACCCTCACCCTTAACGAACAAATATCTAATGGTCCCGGTGACATTACGGTTAACGCCCTGCGCATTCAGATAGCCGCCCTCGGTGCGGTTACAACAAACATAATTGTTGCACAGTCGCATTCCGACATTACCTGCGGCGGAGTAACACCGACACCGACGCCGACACCGGTAGCATCGCCGACGCCGGTAGCAAGTCCGACGCCGAACCCGACGCCGGTGGCAAGTCCGACGCCGAACGCGACGCCGACACCGGTAGCATCGCCGACGCCGACTTCGCAGACTTGCACGCCAACCACTGAGGTTAGTGAGGGAGACTTAGCTCCCGGTGGTCTGGCTTCCTTTGGAGTGTCGAGTGGACCAGGCTCGGTGACGGTTGACCATGTCAACGCCGGAACCGGCTTGCAATCATTCACGGTGGTCGGTACGCCGACGAATGCGATAGTGACCATTCCACCATTCACGCCCGGCACGTTCGATCCGGTAACAGCAACCTTCACAGTAATTGATCCGAGTCAACCGGTTGATTTCACCTTACGAGCGGCGAGTACGTTTCACTCTATCTTTATTCGCGTGCGGTGTGCTCCGACGGTTTGCACGCCAACCGCTACGGTTAGTGAGGGTGACCTATTTCCCGGTGGTATCCCTTCCTTTGGAGTGTCGAGTGGACCAAACTCGGTCACGGTTGATCATGTCAACGCCGGAACCGGATTGCAATCATTCACGGTGGTCGGTACGCCGACGAATGCGATAGTGACCATTCCACCGTTCACGCCCGGCACGTTCGACCCGGTAACGGCAACCTTCACCATCATCAATCCGAATCTACCGGTTGATTTCACCCTACGGGCGGCGAGTACGTTTCACTCTATCTTTATTCGCGTGCAGTGTGGTGGTACGCAGACTCTCAACACTTTCAGCGGACGGGCGACTGCCGTCAATGCGACCCTTGCGGGAATAAATGCGACGCTTGTCGACACGGGTCCTCTCCCACCCGCGGGCGGCTCGATTGTCGCACCACCATTGTTGTCAGCTAGTGTTCTGAATGGCGCGCTTACAACCGGGCTTCTCAATGCAAATACTCAGGGTTTTGGGGACCAGAGCCGGTCGCAAGCCACTGTCGAAAATTTCATTTTGAATGTTGGTGGCAACACCTTTACCGGCGTCCTTGTTGCGACGAGTTCCCAATGCACGTGTAGAGTGGGTGGACCGGTTTGCGAGGGAGGTGTGATGATAGCCATCCTCCGCATCAACGGTGTCCAAATCCCGATAGCGGGTGTTAATCAAACGGTTAACCTGCCGACTGGTGGATCGGTCGTCATAAACGAACAGATTCGAACCGGTTCAGGGAATTCCGTGGGACTGACGGTCAACGGTGTGCGCATCTTCATCCCGTCGGTTATTCCTGGAACACCAGCAGTGGCGGATGTTACTCTCGCCCAGGCGCACTCGGACATCGTCTGCGCGACTCAATAGTGCAGCAGGCGAGTGTAGAGTAGTCGGATGGGAAGACGCAAATGCTGATTCCGCTTCGGAAGATTTAGACGGAGCGGGAAGAACTGAAGATATTGCGACAGCAAATATTTTCACTAACTAAAATAAAAGGTGGGTGGCTAAAAACCACCCACCTTTTTTGCTGGTTTGAAATCAAAACCAGCAAACATAGTGAACTTTGCGTGTCTTTCCAATTTTCAATCTCGAAACAAACTACTCCAAACTTTTCAGCGTATCATTTAGATTGGCGGCAATGGACGTTATTCCTCTTTTGTTTTTAGAAAATAATCGAGACGATGTCGAATAACAAATAATCAAATACGAGACTGACGGTCAACGGTGTGCGCATCTTCATCCCGTCGGTTATTCCTGGAACACCAGCAGTGGCGGATGTTACTCTCGCCCAGGCGCACTCGGACATCGTCTGCGCGACTCAATAGTGCAGCAGGCGAGTGTAGAGTAGTCGGATGGGAAGACGCAAATGCTGATTCCGCTTCGGAAGATTTAGACGGAGCGGGAAGAACTGAAGATATTGCGACAGCAAATATTTTCACTAACTAAAATAAAAGGTGGGTGGCTAAAAACCACCCACCTTTTTTGCTGGTTTGAAATCAAAACCAGCAAACATAGTGAACTTTGCGTGTCTTTCCAATTTTCAATCTCGAAACAAACTACTCCAAACTTTTCAGCGTATCATTTAGATTGGCGGCAATGGACGTTATTCCTCTTTTGTTTTTAGAAAATAATCGAGACGATGTCGAATAACAAATAATCAAATACGAAACTTTATGATAAAAGAAGAAACTTGGATGTGCGGTAACACACAAAAGTCAAACATCAAAAACATAAATCCGAGATAAGAATTTGGTTTGAATTTTATCACGCGCCAAACACACAAGCATCAGTAAAATATTAGCTTAAAATCCTTTTTGCGCTATGGTTGTGATTTACAAAACGCTTTTTTATTTAGCTAAAAAACAGCCAAAAAAATAATAATAGAAGTGTATCAGCGCACCGACAGCCGCTTTTTAATCGGGTAAATTAAATCTAAGCCTAAGTTATTGAATGAAAATTGAGTGCCTTTCCAAACTCGCATTCAGATAACACTCCTGTGTTAACCAAATTCTAATGGCGGAGGCTTTTTGACAATTGTCGCCTCTAAATGATAGCCAACGCTATGTTTGAAGGACGGCTTTCCGGTTTAAGTCAGCCGTCCTTCGTTTTTTTAACTTGCTGTTTGATTTTAGAGTTTGGGAATGAAGAGAGTTTTGTATGAAATTGATTTTATTTTCGCTGTATTACTGCAAATTGCAATTGAGCGTGAGTCTCGGCTTTTACCATACTTCTCATCCGTTGGACATAAATTGGCGGTGGCGTTTTTGGCTGCACAGAAATCAAGCCCGGTGTATTCGTTGATTTTAAAAGGTTAGATATGAATATGATTTTATTTTTGGCGGCGGGCGCAGTTGCTTATCTGGTCAAACCTTATTTCGGCGACCTCGCCGCAACCATTTTACAAATCAAAACCACGGGAAAACCTCCGTTATTAACCCCCTGGATTTCACCTTTTTATCGCCCGCGACGAATCGCCGCTTAAACTGCGCCTTGAACTTTGACTGTTAAAACCACATAATCGTTCATATGCTTTTCAAAGCGAACAAATTATGAACGAACAAGATTTAGAAACAACCGATATAAAAACGTCTTCCAAAACTGAAACCGAATTTTTGACGGTCGAGAAACCGATTGAGAAAAAGTTTTCGCTCGACGATTTCAAGATTGACTCGACGGTAGATGTTTCCAGCCCAACGCGCAAGCCGATTGTTGAATTGGAAACACAAGACGCAGAAGCTGTATTAGTAGAAACCGAACCCGAACTTGAGCAATCGGAAGTTTTCAAAGAATTGTCTGAGCCGAAATTGCCCGAACTTAGCAGAGAAAATCGGGCGCGTCTGCAGATGCAGTCGCCGACGAAAATTTATTTTTACTGGCGGGTCAAAACAAATCCGTTTCAAACTTTGAATCGTGTTTTCGGAAATCAAACAAATTATACGTTGGTTGCCAAACTCGTCAATCAAATAACCGAGCGCGAGGAACTTTTTCCCGTCGAAGCGGAAGGCTCGACGTGGTTTGATGTTGATGCGGATTCAACCTATCGCGCCGAAATCGGATTTTACGCCACGAATCGTCCGTTTGTCCGCGTGATGTTTTCCAATGTACTGGAAACTCCGCGCAAAAACCCAAGCCCGCGCCGCGATTACTCAGAGAATTTCTCCGTCTCCGCCAATCAGTTCGCTGAAGTCTTGGATGTTTCGGGATTTCAGCAGGACGCTTTTGAAGTTGCGCTGGCAGGCGATGACGTCGAATTTGCTGACAATGCAACACAAGCTGCTTTTTCGCAAATCATCAGCGCACCGAGAAAAGATTTTGATACGAACAAATCAAGCGAGATACGTTTCGTTTTACTGGCGTTGGCATCGGGCTATACGCTGGAAAATTTGCGCGAACACATCAGCCCAAGCCTTTTCACAGTTCTTCAAGGAAACGCAGAAAATTTAAGCGCGGAGAAAGCGTTGTCAGCTTTGCAGAAAAACTTCGGCGTGTCTGTAGATGAAACCGTCGAGGAAGAAACTTTTACGCCGACGGTTTTCGGCGCAAGTTTGATAAACTTCCCGCGAATTTCAAAAAGAAAAGCTTTGCCGAAATTTTCGCCGATAAGTTCATTTCGATTTTAGATTTTAGATTTTAGATTAAATTAAAAGAGGCTGATGATTTTTTAAAATACTCAAATGTGTTTTAGATTTTTCTCTTTATCAATTTGTCAATCAGCATTATATCTTCTCTTTCAAATCCAAAATCCAAAATCTAAAATCCAAAATCCAAATATGCCCGTCGGATATTTCAGCTTAATTCTACACGCGCATCTGCCGTTTGTGCGGCATCCCGAATATCCAGAGTTTCTCGAAGAAGATTGGCTCTTTGAGGCAATTACGGAAGTGTATCTGCCGCTGATCTTCATCTTTCAAAATCTGCACGAGTCGGGTGCGAAACCGCGCCTGGCGATGAACATTTCGCCGCCGCTGTGTGAGATGTTGGCGGACAAACTGCTTGAAACCCGTTACACGCGGCATCTCGAAAATTTATTTGAATTATCTAAAAAAGAACTTGAAAGAGTCAACCGCCAAGAGCCGCAATTCTTCGCGGTTGTCAAGATGTATGTTGATAATTTGGGCGCGTCGCTTAACTTATGGAACAATAAATACGGGCGAAATCTTATCAACGCTTTCCGCGAGCTTCAAGAAGAAGGCGTTTTAGAAATTATCACTTGCGGCGCAACGCACGGTTTTCTGCCGCTTATTTCTACTACGGAAGCACGCCGCGCTCAAATTCAAATCGCCGTTGAAAATTATCGCAAACATTTCGGCGGAACTCCGCGCGGCATTTGGCTTCCCGAATGCGCTTACGAAGCGGGAATCGAAACGCTTTTGAAAGAAGCGGGAATCGAATATTTTATCGGCGATTCGCACGCGATTCTTTACGGCGAACCGCGCCCGCGTTACGGCGTTCACGCGCCCGTCGTGTGTCCAAACGGCGTGGCGGTTTTTGCCCGCGATGTCGAAACGAGCGAACAAGTTTGGAGCGCGGAAGTCGGTTATCCGGGCAATGCTGCATATCGGGAATTTTACCGCGATGTCGGTTGGGATTTGCCGCTCGAATACTTGAAACCACATCTGCACAAAGACGGAACGCGGCGGCATTTAGGTTTGAAATACTACCGAATTTCGGGGCGCGAAATTCCGACCGGTGACAAACAACCTTACGTTCCGAATTGGGCACATGCAAAAACCGCCGAAGACGCAACGGATTTTGTCGGCAAACGCATCAGGCAAGCCCACAAACTCCGCGAAACTTTTGAAGGACATCCGCCGCTTGTTACCGCGCCTTACGATGCCGAACTCTACGGGCATTGGTGGTTTGAAGGTCCCCAATTTCTTGATTTTCTGTTCCGTGAACTGCACTATAAAAAAGATTTAATTGAACCGATTACGCCCGGCGATTTTCTCGACGCGAGGATTCCAATTCAAATCCAGCAGCCGTCAGCTTCGAGTTGGGGCGCAAACGGATATTACAAAGTCTGGCTCAACGAAAACAATTCGTGGATGTATCCGTATCAGCACGACGCGGAACGGCGAATGACCGAATTAGCAAATAGGTTTAATGAGCCGACGGAAATTGAGCGTCGAGTTTTGAATCAATCAGCACGTGAATTATTACTGGCTCAGTCGAGCGATTGGGCGTTTCAGATTTACCAAGGCACAACCGTCCAGTATTCTTCCAACCGCTTCAAAGCGCACATTCACCGCTTCAATCTTTTAGCGACGGCTTTGGAAAGCGGTGACATCAACGAAGAGCTCTTAACGGAAATTGAAACCCGCGACAATATTTTCGCCGAGATTGATTTTCGGACTTATCGAAGTTATTGATGAACAAACAAAAACTAGAAGAAAAACTTGATAATTTAGCCGTGAATAAAAATTTCTATTCGCTTAATGGCAATTTATTGCCAGATAGAGTTATTCTTTATAATTCTTATGATAAGTGGTTTGTGTTTTATTTTGACGAAAGAGGAAACAGAAACGAAGAACAAATTTTTAATTTCGAGAATGAAGCCTGCCAATACATCTATAATTATTTCAAAAAATCGGAGAACTTTTAATGGTTGAAAAAGGCGTGGACATTGCGCCCGCAAACGGCAAACTCGGAATTTTGCTCGTCGGACTCGGCGCGGTTAGTACGACATTCGTCGCGGGCGTGGAAGCGATTCGCAAAGGAACATCAAATCCAATCGGCTCTTTAACGCAGATGGGAACGATTCGGCTTGGCAAGCGAACGGAGAACCGTTGTCCGAAGATAAAGGATTTCGTCCCGCTTGCGAATTTGGATGACATCGTATTTGGGGCGTGGGATATTTTTCACGACTCGGCTTATGAAGCTGCGCTCAATGCTGGTGTTTTGGAGAAATCGCAGGTTGAAGATTTGCGCGAGCAACTCGAATCGTTAAAACCGATGGCGGCAGTTTTCGAGCAGAACTACGTCAAGCGCATCACGGGCGAAAACGTTAAAACGGGCAAGAACAAAATGGAACTCGCCGAACAGCTTATCGCCGACATCGCCCGTTTTAAGGAAGAAAAAGGCTGCGACCGTCTGGTGATGGTGTGGGCAGCTTCGACGGAAATTTTCGTTACTGCGTCGGCAGTTCACGAGAATTTAGAAGCGTTTGAAAAAGGACTTTACGATGACGATGCAAACATCGCGCCTTCGATGATTTACGCTTACGCCGCCTTAAAATCGAAAATTCCCTTTGCTAACGGCGCACCGAATTTATCGTGCGACATTCCCGCGCTTACGCGCCTTGCCGAAGACAACAATGTTCCGATTTGCGGCAAAGATTTCAAAACCGGACAAACCCTGATGAAAACCATTATCGCGCCTGGACTTAAATCGAGAATGCTCGGACTTGAAGGCTGGTATTCGACGAACATTTTAGGAAACCGCGACGGCGAAGTTTTAGACGATCCGGAAAATTTCAAAACCAAAGAAGAAAGCAAATTATCGGTTTTAGAACACATTTTGCAGCCCGACGTTTATCCCGAACTTTACAAAGATTTCGCGCACGTCGTTCGCATCAATTATTATCCGCCACGCGGCGACAACAAGGAAGGTTGGGACAGCATAGATATTTTTGGCTGGCTCGGCTACAAGATGCAAATAAAAATTGATTTTATGTGCCGCGATTCGATTCTCGCTGCTCCGCTCGTGCTTGATTTAGCATTGTTTATGGATTTGGCGCAGCGCGCCGGAATGAAAGGCGTGCAAGAGTGGCTGTCGTTTTATTTCAAAGCCCCGCAAACCGCGCCCGAACTTTACCCGGAACACGATTTATTTATTCAACTGATGAAGTTGAAAAACACTCTGCGGCATTTGCAAGGCGAAGATTTGATTACTCATCTTGGGCTTGAGTATTATGATTAAAGTTAGCAGCGACGGACAAATATTAAAAAAGTTAAACATTTTGTAATTGTAGTTTTGTATCTTATTTCAAAACGGCTGCTAAAACTCGAAATAAGCAAAGATATATTTGTTTTCATAAAACGATGGAGAAGACACATTGGAAATCTTTATACTCTAAATACTTCTTAATTTCGCTATTCTTTACAGCCGGCTTAATTGGTTTCGAGTTTTTCTTATTTTCGAAATACTACGAAAGTTTTAACACGATTAATTTTTTGAAGAGCGGCGTGTATATAAAAGTGCTAAAAACCCTTGCGCTGGCTGTACCTTCTCTTCTTTTGTCAGTATTTTTCGTTTTTGCGGCTCTAATTTCACCTTATAAATACAAAATTTTATATTTTTTTCTTTTTTGTCTGAGTGTTTTGATTGAATACGGTTATCAAGATGCCTTTAATCGTTTTAGCAACTCTGAAGATGCGGCAAATGCTCTATTTGCCGCCGATTCGCGGATTATGTTCAACAGCGTGTCGGGTTATTTTGATAATCTCGCCATTATACCGTGTTTAGCGTTCGCGCTCCTCTTGATTTTTATTAAACCGATTCAAACAAAGGGATTGAAAACTTTTCTCCTTACTTTGGCTTTGTTTGTCGGATTTTTCTCTTTAACGGCTTACTTTACGACAAATTACTTTCCTTCCGCTTCACTCAACGCATTTTACCGAACCGGCATCGGTTTTCCGGTCAGATGGTATATCGGTTCGCTAAACCAACCGGCTTTAATCGTTTTTTACAATGCGCCGCGCCAAGAAGTCACTTTTGAAGGGCAGCGCGAGCCCGGCAATAACATCGTTTTTATTGTTGACGAGTCAATGCGCGGCGACCATTTGAGTCTTAACGGTTACGCTAGACAAACCACTCCGTTTCTCGAACAATTAAATCAAAATGGATTAATAAAAAATTGGGGAATCGCAGTTTCGGGAACGACTTGCAGTATCAATTCAAACAATTTGTTGTTGACCGGAGTAAATGAACTACCCGATATCAAAGGTAATATCTATCAATTCCCAACTGTCTTTCAATACTCAAAGGCAATGGGTTACAAGAACTTTTATTTCGACGGGCAGCTTTCATATCGCTGGAACGGAAAGTCCACCGACGTTGAAGATTTCGGAGAATGGGTAACTTCCGATAACCTGCAGCAGGAAAATTTGTATGAGAATGACGCGGAAATTGCTCGCCGCGTTAAAGCAATCGTCGGCAATTCGACCGGCAATTTTATCTGGATTAACAAATTCGGCGTGCATCCGCCGTATTTTGCCTCGTATCCGAATTCGGCGAGTGTCTGGCTTCCGATTCCGCAGAAAAACGCTAAAATCTCTTTATTCGCCGACAAGATTAAGCCGGAAGAATTAGTAAATAATTACGACAACGCTATTCTCTATAATTCGCAAAGTTTTTTTACTAATTTGCTTGAAGACGGTTTAGCGAGAAATACTTTCTACGTTTATACGTCCGACCACGGACAAAATTTGGGTGAAAACGGCAAAACTCTCTCGCATTGTTCAAATACCAAAAACGAGGCAAATGTTCCGCTTTTTATCGTCGCCGACCCGCGCATTATGCCGAACGTTGATACGACTTTCAGAGCGTCGCACTCAAACATTTTCCCGACGCTTCTTGATTTAATAAATTTCCCCGAAAACGAGCGTCAGCAGAAATACTCGCTTTCACTTTTCAACGCCAGAGGCACGAATTCAAAACCAAGATTTTACTTTGAAGGTAATTTAAACGGTCGTTTCTCTAACGGAAAATACCTTTTCGATCAATAAATACTATTTCCAAGGATAGAAGCCGATGCAAGGTGAAAATTTAATTACACATCTTAGACTTGAGTATTAAAATTAATTTAGTAAAAATTGAAAGTGGAAAGTGAATAATTTTTGGTTTTGATTATTCACTTTCCACTTTTCACTTTTCACTTTTCTATTGCGCCGTAAGCAATTAGATATTGCTTTACTTCTTCGCTGTTCGTCATAGATAAAGCGGTTTCGCCTTCCTTGCTGATACTTTGAGCATTTGCGCCCGCGCCGAGCAAAGTTTTCACAATTTCCAGACTGTCGTTTTCCGCCGCCCGCATCAGAGCCGTTTCTCCCTGCTTATTGACCGCGTTGACGTTTGCGCCCGCGCTAATCAACACTTGCACGACATCATTCGAAGCGTATTCGGCGGCGAATATTAAAGCCGTATTGCCTTGTTTGTCGGCAAGATTTACCTTCGCGCCGTGACTGAGAAGAAGATTGACGAGCTCAGGAGTTGCATCTTCGTCAAGCATCATCAAAGTCGTCCGCTTTTCAGCGTTTTTGCTGTTGGTTTTCGCGCCATAACTGATTAAAAACTCGGCGATTTCAAGATTGCCGTTTTCGACCGCGACATGCAGTGGCGAATTGTTGCCGTAACCCTTATCTTTAGTATTGACGTGCTCGCCCATTCCGACGCGCACTTTCACTTCGCCAAGATTATCGTTTTCAACCGCCATCACCAACCTGTTGAATCGGACAGTCGAAACCATAAATCCTGTGCCACCCATCGTAATAGTTTTAAGTTCCGGCGCGCCGCTAACGGTAACCGTTTCCTGCATCGCTTCAATCGCAAGTTGCGCGTTGTAGTTTTGTTCATCGCCAACAACCGAAACTTGCGCGATTTCCTTCGATGCGAAACCGCTTGCGTCAATCTTCAATTTATACTCGCCAACCGGCACATCTTTGAATTCGTAAAAGCCTTCCTGATTTGAATTGGTGCTTTGATAAAAATTCGTCTGTTCGCTACTGATTGTAACAAGTGCAAACGGGATGACTGCGCCGTTCGGGTCGCTAATCGTGCCGGAAAGTGCGGCGTTCGGCGCGTCGGTTTTTTGATTGACCGCCTCGACAATCTGAGCATTCTGGTTCGGATTAGCTTTTACTTCTCCTTGCGCATAAGCCAGAGTTGAAGCGGCTAGCGAAGTTCCGAGAACGCCTGCCGCAATTCCCGTCCGTCGTGTGATTTGGTGCAGAGTATTTTTTATCGTTTGAATCCTGCCGTCGGGACGGCGAATGTAGCGCACGCAGATTTTGCCGTCCGCTTGGGCGACAATTTTTCTGGCTTGCTTGCGCGTCATCTCCGACAGATTATGCACATCTTCGGCGCAGTGCGAGCAAAAGCGAATCTGTTCGCTGCCCTGCATTTCGTCCCAGCTTTCGGAACACGGTGATTTAACATCAATCGAATCAAGAAAAGTTATTTTTGACATAGACGTATCCTCCAACGCTTAAAAATTAAAATTCGAGCGTTTGCCTTTTTTAGACAAATTATTTTCGGTTTTGTTCTCGCGCGTTTTAGATTTCGCGCTTTTCATCTGACGAGTTATCTACCTTGATGCGGTGAGTTTTTGATTTGGTTGTATCGGGCGAAAAAAGAATAAATAAAAAAGCGGGAAGCGTTTGATTTTCATCAAACACTTTCCGGCAGTTTTTCGTCCTGTTATTTAAGCGCTATTTTTTACTCGTCTTCTTCTGGCTCAAAGCACTTGCAGCGGCTTTTTTGCTTTTTTTGCCCGTGTCGTCGGACTGTAAAACTTTCGACGCTTTCACCGCCGCTTTAGCGCCGGTGGTTTTATTTGATTTTTTATCCGCCTGCGACAGCGCGCTGCCGCCGGCAGATTTGCTGTCTTTGCTCGTCCGTCCGTCACTAAGAACTTTTGAAGCCGCGCTCGCCGCCTTTTTGTCCGTCTGTTTTTTTTCGTTTGCCATATTTGAAACCTCCTTTTAATCGTAAGTTTTACGCCTGATTGTGCTTTGTGTCAAGAAACTTTCAATGCCTTGCTGGATTAATGCGAATTTGCCGCTTCTGAAACTTCGCTTCCAATTGAAAGTCAATTTAATTACCAATACTTCGGACAGTTTTTTGTTTTTTGAAACCCACTGAAATCAAGGCTTTTGAAACGATATAACTGCCTTTTTGTATTTAAATCAAACTTAGGCTTTGAGCTAACTTTGATTTAAGTAAGCAGATTCTTTAGTTTTCAACAACTTACGGAAAATGTCTTCTCAAAAAGTGTCCGAAGTATTGATTACAATAGTGCAAAAATTATTAAAAATTATTATAGATACTTAAAAATTTTATGCGCCTTAATCGAGTAACTATTGAAAATTTTCGCTCAATTTCAAATGTAACAATTAAATTTGAACCTCGATGTCGAGTTCTTGTAGGAATAAATGAGTCTGGAAAATCCAATATCCTCAAAGCATTATCATTGTTGGATACGGAAAAAACTATTGGTGATGAAGATTTGCGAGAATCTTCAACTGACGAAGATATTATCGAAGAAGGAGAAATATCATTTATCTTTACCCTTGACGATGAAGATAGAACTAGGGCTTATGAAATATTGAAGAAAAAAGTATTAGGTGATTTAGACGCTAATCCCATAATCGAAATTGATAAGAAAAAACTAACATTATTACAGTATTTTAGTTACAAAATAGAAACCCTATATCGGATTTTATTCATAGTAAAAGCCGTTCGTGGGGCTATTGGATACAAAAGGATTTTCCAATTTTAGAAGGATGGAGAAAGCCCGATAAAGATTCGACAGCTCAAGTTATAGATAAGAAAACAAAAAAGACTGTTGAGCTGAATAATTATTCATTAACTCATATAGATTCTAGCGTATCTGAAGAAAATGTATCTTTGTTAGAAGAGAATGTAGAAGAGATTACTTCCGATGACTTAAATAGTTTAGTCAATGCTGCCATCCATCAAGTTGTAAAACCCTTACTTCCTAAATGTGTTTTCTGGGAATATAAAGAATCAAACTTACTTCCTCCTAAAATTAGTATAGAAACCTTCAAGGATGACCCAGATTCTTGCCTACCAATGAAATATATGTTTGCGTTGGCAGGATATTCAAGTGTTAAATCGTCCATCGAAGATGCCCAAAAACGCCCAAAGGGATTAAGAAATCTTCTAAAACGAGTGTCTGACAAATCAACAGAGCATTTACATAAGGTTTGGAGGGATTATAAAAATATTCGTCTGCAACTCATTCAAAACGGAGATAATATTGATGCCCAAGTGAGGATACGTATAACGCCTTTGATTTTTCTAGCAGAAGTGATGGATTCAAGAGATTTATTACATTTTTGCTTTTAGTATCCGCCAAAGCTGAGATAAATGAACTTGAAAATACTCTTTATTTACACGATGAACCAGATATTAGCTTACACCCTTCTGGGGCGCGATATTTAAGAGATGAACTAATCAAAATATCAAAGAAAAATCTTGTATTATACAGCACTCATTCCATATTTATGATTGACCGCAATATAATTAACAGGCATTTAATAGTGGAAAAGAAAAATGAAGTAACTGATGTTAGGGAGGTTAATGTTTCTAATTTTGTTGATGAGGAAGTAATCTATAATGCAATTGGATATTCTACTTTTGAAAACCTAAAAGCTAAAAATATAATTTTTGAAGGTTGGCGTGATAAAAAGCTATTTGAATTTGCAATTGAACATCTTCCTCAAACTCGTAGGAAATTAAAAAAAACATTGTCGGAAATAGGTTTTTGCTTTGCCAAAGGGGTAAAGGATATAGGAAGAATTACTCCAATGCTGGAATTAGCAGGTCGAGAATATTTAATTGTATCTGATAGTGATAAGCCAGCAATTGAACAACAACAAAAATACGAAGGTGATGGATTGTGGATGCGTTATGATGAACTACTTAGTGATAAATCATTAGTTACGGCAGAAGATTTTATTAAGCCTTTAGCCTTTAATTCTGCAATACAAAAAATAAAAAATGAAAATTCTAGCTTGCCAGATTTCCCGATTGAAGATTTAAAGAATCCTTTTGGTCGTCTTTTTGTTATCCAGAAATGGCTGGAAAGCAATCATATTAGTAAAGAAAATACTAAAACAATTTTAGATGAATTAAAAACAAGTCTGATTTCTAATTTGAAACCTAGTCATTTAGAACCCAAATATTTTGATTTACTGGATGAAATTGCTAAACAATTTTAGGATTCTAGAAAATGCTTTCTGAAATTAATAAAAATCGGGATGCTAATCTTAGTTAATAAATTCCTGCTTTTTCTCTTCAATCAAAATCGGCGCATCGAATTCCGGCGCGCCTTCTTCCAAACTCCAAACCTCAAACAGCGCAGGCGGGCATTCCGTTATAAAACGCGAAGGTTTTTGCAGAACAGTTTGGCGGTTGTAATCAACAATAATCAGCGGATAAGTCAGGTAAAGTTCGTCTTGCGCTCTGGTAATTGCGACATACCAGAGACGACGTTCTTCCTCTTCGCTGTCAATTTCTTTTAATGAGCGCGGGCTTGGAAATTTGCCTTCCGCCGCCCAAATCAGAAAGACGGCTTTCCATTCCAAACCTTTCGCTTGGTGAACGCTCGTTAAAGTTAAAAGTTCGTCTTCTTCGCCGCCCGACACGACATCTTCGCCGATAATACCCGTCGGCTCTTTGAAGCGTTCAGTCGAAAGAAGCGCGAGTTCCGAAAGAAAATCTTCGGTCGAATCATAACGCGCGGCATACATTGCTAAACCTTTCAAATCTTCAAGACGCGCTTCGGCGTTTTCGTAATTTTCGAGCAGATGTTGCTCATAGCCGTTAGTTAAAATCAACTCAATTTGTTTGGCGGGACGATTGCGGTTTTCGTCGGTCGTTATCTTTTCCAGTAATTCGACGAAGTTTTGCCAGTTCTGTTTGCCGCGCGGCTGGTATTTAAAATCTTCTTTTTTAACGAGCGCAAACGGATTTTCGTCGTAAGCCAAACTTTCATAAATTTTATTTGCCGTCGAATTGCCGACGCTCGGAATCATTTTCAAAATTCGTTTCCAGGCGAGTTCGTCGCGCGGATTACAGATAATTCGCAAATAGGAAATTACGTCTTTGATGTGCGCCTGCTCGAAAAACCGCACGCCTGATTGGACGCGATACGGAATGTTGCGGCGCGTTAATTCAAGCTGCAATTCAATCGAATGATAATGCGAGCGATAGAGAACGGCAATTTCTTCGAGGCTTGTTCCTTCGTCTCTTAATTCTAAAATCCGCGACGCGACGAACGCCGATTGTTGCTCGACATCCGAACATGGCACGAGCGCGGGTTTGAAATCTTTCGTTTTTTTTATCGCTTCGAGAGTTTTCGGAAATTGTTTTCGATTATTCGCAATCGAAACATTTGCTAATCCTAAAATTTCGGGCGTGCTTCGGTAATTTAATTCGAGTTTGTAAGTTTCCGCCTGAGGATAGCGTTTCGGAAATTCGTAAATGTTCGTAAATTCCGCGCCGCGCCACGCGAAAATTGATTGCGCGTCGTCGCCGACGACCATCACGTTTTTATGTCGGACGGCGAGCAGGTCAATCAATTCGGCTTGAAGTTTGTTGGTGTCTTGATATTCGTCAACGAGAATGTGTTGAAACTGTTCGGCGTATAAATCGGCGATTTCCTTTTTTTCAATCAAAAGGCGTTTCCAATTAAGCAGTAAATCGTCGTAATCCATCACGTTGCGCGACCGTTTACGCTCCATATAAACAAAATCAACGCGCTTGATTTGCTGGGCGAGCATTTCAAAATACGGATATTTGCGAACGATAACATCTTCGATTGGCTGGTCGGTGTTGTTGGCATAGGAAATTATATTTTGAACGACTTCGGCTTTTGGAAAGCGTTTCGCTTTTGTATCAATCGCGGCTTCTTCGATGCAGACATTGATAAAATCACGCGCGTCTTCCGCGTCTAAAATTGAATAATTGGAATCGAAACCGATTGAAACAGCGTGTCGTCTGAGAATTAAATTGGCGATTCGGTGAAATGTTCCGCCCCAAATTTTGTGGACGTTTTGGCTTCCCGTCAGCATCTCGACGCGCTTGAGCATTTCACGCGCGGCGCGATTCGTAAATGTGGCAAGTAAAATTCTCTGCGGCGAAACGCCTTGTTCGATGAGATAAGCGACGCGGTAAGTTATCGTGCGCGTTTTGCCCGTTCCCGCGCCCGCGATAACCAAAGTTGCATTCGGTTTTGCCGTCACGACGCGGAATTGTTGTTCGTTGAGTTCGCTCGCGTAGCGCGTTAGGCGTTCGGGCAGAGAATTTTCAGCTCGTTTGATAACGTATTTTTTCATCTGAATTTAATCACAGATTAACACGAGATGAATACGGATAAAAATTCTCTGTCCGAAGAACAAATTGAGCAATCAAATTTAGCTGCTCTCGCTTGCCGAAAGTTCTTTATTGTCTTTTGTCCAAATGGCAAAAAGTCTTTTTCTGTTTTCGATTTTCGTTTCGATATTCGGAATTTTCAAAACTAATTGCTCCAAATTAATAAGATATTCAGGCTCGTTGAAAAGCCCGCGAATCTCCGCTAAAAACGGCTGAACTTTGGCGTAAACAAATATATGTTCGCTGTTCGCATCGAGAAACATCTTTTCGTCTATCGCGCCGTTGAGGACGAACGATGCCGCCATATCCCAATAGGAAGTAACCGTGCGGAAACTCGCGCTCGCCTGTTCGCCGCCGCGATATAGACCGATAATATCCATCGCGCTTTTGGGTGCGAATTCCGAGAAAAACCAAGCCCTTGCCGCCCGCATTTTTTCGTCGCGGCGTAGTTCGTAAAGTTTCAAAATCGCCGTCGTTGATTCTTGATTTTTAACATTTGTATTAGTCGGCGAAGGGATGTCGGCGCTTTTATCATCCAAAACCGCCGCTACGAGTTCAGTATCAAAATATTCGGTAATCTCTTTTACCTTGCCCTCAACAACACGGAAAATATAACAATATGTGTTGTTGTAAGGCATTCCCGACTTGGTGTTAACATGTCCTTTGCATTCAACCACGACAAAATCGTCTTCCGCAATAAAGCGATGTGCGACGCTTGTATATTGATCCGCAAAATTGGCAAAAAGCGGACTCAATAACTCTGTGCGAACGGATTCTAAGCCGTCGTATGTTCTCGACCATTTGGTCGAGCCGGTCAGCGTCCAGCGCACATCGTCAGCCAAACTTTCGACAAATGGCTGGGTATTGCCTTTCGACATTTCCGAAAAAATCTCTTGTAGTAATTGTTTGTTTTCGCTTGAACTCATAAAAAATGTCTCCTTGTAAATCTGTGATTTTAATTTTTCTAAAATTGACTAAATTCGAGTTTCGCCAGTAAATCCCGATTAGAATTTCGCCCTAATTGTTTGCAGAATTCCAAATTATTTCTCGCTAAGATTGATTTTCTATTCGATACAACCCAAGCTGTTTTAAATTCACTTTCGGCTGAATCAAATTCGTGACGAAGCGCGAAGATCACGCCGAGATTGTTATGCGCGTCCGCCGCGCCGATGCTTTTGAATTTAATGGCGTTGCGGAAGGCTTTTTCTGCTGACTCGAAATCTTTTTCTTCGAGCAGAACCAATCCTAAATCAAACCACGCTTCGCCGTCCTTTTTTTTGAGATTAACGGCTTCACGAAAAGCGTCTGTGGCTTTTCGCCAATTTTTTAATTCACTCTGCGCCATTCCGAGCGCATAAAACGCTTTTTGGTAACTTCGACGGCTCAGTTTAATTGCTTCGGTAAATTCTTCGGCGGCTTCGGCGGTTTGTTTCAAATTATAAAGACAAACGCCGATGTTAAAATGAATTTTGGCAAGAAAGTCATCTGTGACCGTTTCAACTTTCGCCAGCAAAATTGTTTTTCGATAGTTTTCGATGGCATTTTCGTAGTTCCCTGCTCGCGCCGCTTGCGTGCCTTCGTCGAATATCTGATTGACAAGCGGCGTTTGCGCCGAAACGGAAACCGCAAAAACGACGGTTAGAAATAACGATAAAATTCGCATAATCCTAAAATCTCCTTAGACTTTTTCGAGTCTGAAATTATTTTAGATAATGCGATTGAAAATAATCTTTCGGCTGGTTGCGCTTTGTTTTCTGAAATTGCTCAAAGAAGCAGAAAAGTGAAAAAGCGAAAAAGGGTAAAAGTGAAAAAGTAAATGGATCTTCTCGATAGCAAACTTTTTCACATTTTCACATTTTCACTTTTCAAGCGAGTTTGAGTTCGCGCCAAGTTCTCGGCGTGAGCTTTGTAAATTTGCGGAAAAGCGTTGTGAAATGACTTTGATTCTTAAAACCCGTCCGCAAACTTATTTCGACAATCGGCAAATCGTCTTTTGCTAATAATTCCTTGGCGCGTTCGATGCGTTGCTGCATTAAATATTGTTGCGGCGTAGATCCTGTAGATTTTCTGAAAGCGCGGGCAAAATGATATTGGCTCAAATCAGCAGCGGCGGCGATTTCCGCCAAACTCAAATCTTCTTCAAGGTTCTCTACGATAAATTCTTTAGCGCGGCGCAATTTATAGCCCGAAAGCCCGCCGCTCAGATTTTCCGCCGAAGAATTCGCCGTGCTGTAATTTTTAAGCAGATGAAGAACAAAAGTCTGCGTGAGCGATTCGATGTAAAGTTTTCCCGACGGATTTTCCGCACCTGCTTCGGCAAGCAAAGCCAGCCCGATTTGTTGAATCAGTAAATCTTTGTCTTTATAAACTTCGATTAATTCAAATTTGGAAGCGAAACGATTTTCAATTGCCGTTTGGACGACGAAATCCGGGTCGAGCAAAATTCCCATATTGTCCAAAGTGTCATCCCAAAATGCGCTGACCGGTTGTCCCGCCGGCGTGAGACAAAGATTCTCTGCGCCGGCTTTTGTTATAACACGCTTGCCGCTTGCCGAACTTTTTACCGTCGTCAACTTGCCGCTGATAGTAATATTAATCTCGTGAAAAGCGGGCGTGTGTTCGAGCATTCTGCCCGGCAGAACACGCGCCCGATGAACTTTTACGCCTGTCCATTCGGCTTGTTGACGAAATAAATATGGCGTTTGATTCGTATTCGTTTTCCAGTTGATTTGCATACGCTATTTTGTAACGCAGACAGTTACAAAATGCAAGTTTGTTTGGGGACAAAACCACACGGACGAAAATCGCACCAACGCTTTTTTGTTTGAAACCAATTATCAATTTCAGAAAAACACGATTTTCGGCAGACTGGAACAAGTTCAAAAGAGCGGACACGAACTCGTTCTCGACCACGACGATGAACATAAAGTTTTTCAAGTCGGCGCGTATTCGCTCGGGTATGTGCGCGATTTAGTCAAAGACAAAGGAATTTATGTCGGGCTGGGCGGGCGAGCGACTCTTAATCGCAATTCACCCGGCTTGATTTCATATTATGGCGGACAGAATCACGGCAGTTTCCGAATCTTTTTGCGCTTGTAAACATCGCGGATGAATCGTTAAAATTCATTTGTGAAGAGACAACCCAACGAATGAAATGTTACAATTATTACACAAATTTTGTTTGCAATTATTTATTAAAAGAAGGTAAAAAAATTATGAAACTTCCCGGTGGATTCGATATGAATTCGATGATGAAGCAAGCCCAGAAAATGCAGGAGCAGATGGGCAAAGAAATGAAGGAAATGAAGGTTGACGCGTCAGCCGGCGGCGGCGCGGTAACGGTGAAGATGCGCGGCGATTTTGAAGTTTTAGAACTCGTTATTTCGCCCGACCTCGTAAAAGACGGCGATGTCGAAATGATTCAGGATTTGACGCTTGCCGCCATCAACGAAGCGCGTCGAAAAGTCGAAGAATCTTTAAAAGGTCGGCTCGGCGGAATGCTGCCGCCAGGACTTATGTAATGGTAAATGGTTAGTGGTAAATGGTAAATAGTTTTTCTTCCATTTACCATTTACCATTTACCATTTACCATTATTATGCTCGAATACTCAGAACCTGTCGCTAAACTGATTGACGAATTCAAACGCTTGCCCGGCATCGGACACAAAAGCGCACAACGCCTCGCGTTTAATATTCTGCGACGTTCCGAAGAAGAGGTTACGCGCTTTGTCGAGGCGTTGCAAGAAGTCAAACAAAAAATCGTTTTCTGCTCGGTGTGCAACAATCTAACGGACGTTAATCCGTGTATGTTTTGCTCTTCGACGACCCGCGACCGTTCGATGATTTGCGTGGTTGAAGAACCGTATAATCTTGTTTCAGTTGAAAAAACACGCTCGTTCAAAGGCTTGTATCATATTTTGCACGGTTCATTATCGCCGATTCGCGGCGTTGGTCCCGATGAATTAATGCTTGCCAATCTTTTACCGCGCCTTATACCGGAAAATAATGATGGCGTAGAAGTGCGCGAAATAATTGTCGCTACCAATCCAACAACCGAAGGCGAAGCGACGGCAAATTATATCGCACGGCTGCTGAAACCGCTCGGCGTGCGCGTAACCAGAATTGCAATGGGAATGCCCGTTGGAAGCGATTTGGAATTTGTTGACGAAGTTACGATGGATAAGGCTTTAACGAATCGACACGAAATTTAAATAAGAAGCGAGAGATGAGAAATGATAATTTAGGATTTAATTGCTAAAATTCTCACTTTTTAATTCTCACTTTTCAGTTCGCAGTCTTCCGCCCAAAATTGTCATTGGAATCAGCAAAATCCAAAACGCGAGATTCAATCCAAAGAATTGACCAGACGACAAAACCAACAATAACTCCTAAAACTATTCTCAACATAATGTTTCTCCTCAATTATTTTGTCTTTGCCTAAAACAAAAGGAGAAAGTCCGCCTGCTCGGAACTTTCCCCTTGTTATTTTTCGCCTTTTGCCCGAGTAGCGAAAATTTACGCGGTTCTGGCGCGTTTGATATTTCTGACTTCCGCTGACGGCTGTTCATTTGATTTGGCAATTCTCGCCGACATTCGCTGGTCTAAATCAGCGATTTGTTCAGCCGATAAATGATAGATGTTCGGCTGATTATGATAAACTTTCGCGCCCGTTACGATGTCCGCTTGTTTGAAACCGTTCTCTTCGGCTTTTTTAATCAAATCGTCAATCGTCATCGTTTGCGGCGCAATCGAAATCGGCGTTTTGTCTTCGATAAATTCGGGAACTTCAGATTTTGCCGGTTTATCAAACGCGAGTTCCAAAGCCTGTTCGCCTTTCATATGTTCGAGAAAATCTTTGAAACCCATATTGCCCGTCATTTCAAATCCGACTTCAAAGGCGGGCGAATTCGATTTAACGACTTGGAAAACTCTCGTGATTTCGCCGTCGCGTTCCTGCATAGAAACCTCAACCATTACGTCCACGAAATACTCTAACCCCGAAGCTGTCATCGGCAGAACGCGCCCGATTTCGTTGTCTTCTTTTGCTTCTTTACCTTTGGCAGGAATTTGGTCGGCAATGACGACGCATTTTCCGCTTTCAATGCAAAGTTTTCGCAGAACATTTTGCAAAATCATTTGGTCGGCAGCCAGTTCTTCCGCGCTCGGCTGTGAGAGCGGGTCGCCGGTTTTTTCGCGCACGGCTTCGAGCATCTCAGAATGCTTCGCGCTAAAATATGCCGCCCAACTGTCGAGTGCAAAGCATCCGTAATTTTGTTCCGTGCCTTCGCCGTTAATCGCCCATTCAATAAATTCTGGCAATTCATCGGTTTGCTCAATTTCCAAAGCATCAAATGTTTGCCCGACTCCGCGCAGAAGCCGCGCCTTGCGTTCTGTATCGAAAATGCACAGTTTCCCCAGACCAGCTTCCGACATCGAACCGATAAAATGACTTTTGCCAACGCCCGCACCGCCGCGAATCGCCATAATAAGGCGCTGTTGGCGCGGCATGCGGCTCAGTGGATTAACTTTTGGTTTGTTTGTAGATTTCATTTTTGCTTTCTCCTTGCTTAAAATGTTTTCCTAATGTTTTCCCTTATTCTTAGTTTGTTAAATGCCTACCGTCAAAGGCATTTTGTATCATTGATGAAACAAATTTAACACAAGTTGTTTTTTGTTTCAAGTGTGAAACACGATTTTTTCGAGAAATTTTATTTTCGTTTGGATTTAAATAAAAAAAGCGACAACCCAAATAAATGACTTGTCGCTTTTTATTTAGAGATATAAATTCAACTGAATTTACGGATTAACGCTGAAAGTCGAATACATTTTGCCTGACGGCTGCACCACGTCTTTATCCTCAACCGTAACTAACAGCCCAAAATCTTTAAGCGCCGTTTCACCGCGGATTTCGGATTCTTGGCGTTTGCCGGCATTAATTACTTGTCCTATTTTCGTATATTCCTTAGCCGGTGAAACCGCCCAGAGAACATATCGTTTTTGTTTCGGAGCTAATTTCATATCATCGAAACGCATTTTTATTTTCGTTACGCCTTCCTTGCTATTGTTAATGTATGCTTTCCCTTTTAAGCCTTGCAAATCGCCCGAAAACTTCACTCTGATTTCCGTTTCGCCTTTTTCAAAACCGGAAATTCCGAGCAGCGGAACGTCGTAAGCCGAAGCAACGGTTTGCGTCGTTGCCACTTGTTTATCGTCGCCTGTCGGAACGGTCGCTTGATTGCCAACCACCGCGAAACCTTTTGGAACGGAACTGCGAAACACGACGGGCGTATCTCCGGCAACACTTGTCAAGCCTTCGGTCGGCGAAAGCACTAACATAAATTGATTAAGCGGAGTTTTGAAAGTTGCTTTTCCTATTCCTTTTTCGGTTGATACGGGTCCGAGATAGGTAACCGCGCCGGTCGGGTCAACCGTATAAGCATAATAATTAGTTGCCGTATCGCCAACGCCGCTCAAATCAAGATCAACCGTTGTTTCATTATCCATTCGCATAACGCGAGCCATACCTTTCGCACCGCTCATACTCGTCATTGGCGTAAGTTCGACAGTAACTTCTTTGCCGACCGGATATTCGATAACGGAATATGTGCCATCTGGATTCTGCACAATTTCCTTTTTCGTCGTAGTCTTAGTCGTTGTTGTTTTAGTGGTTGTATCTTGAGCAACAGCCGCGCCTGTTAAGGCAACGGACAGAATTAAACTTCCACCAATTGTAAACAATGTTTTCTTAGTCATAAAGCCTCCTACTAAGTTAGTTAAATTTTTCTTTGTTAAGTTTTGGAGAGAGTTCATAACATTACAATTAAGTTGTTTCGCAAAAATTGTGCCGAAAAGGATAAAGTTCTTATTTTTAATGTTTTAGAAGAGAAAAAAACATTTGGATTAAATTTTGATATTAAGAGTGTATTAAATTTTGACACCAAGCATTTTAGTCAATACGAAGTAGAAGGCGATGAGTTTTGCATAAACTTATCGCCTTCTACTCGTATCAATTTATTAAAACTTATTTTATTTCTAATTGGAACGGCAACATTAACATCGCTTCGCCGTTTTTCATTCGGTCAAAAATTTCGGCGAAACGCATCGTACGGCGGACATCTTCCGGTAAGGATTCAATTAAGGCTTTTTGTGTTTCCTGCTTTTTGGTTTCGGCAAAAGTGTTGTCTTCACCGCCGAAAATTTTTTCAAGAAATGGTCGCGGTTCGGGAAAAGCAACTCGTCGGACTTCTTTATCGGCGGCAATCCCGGCTAAACCTTTTGCCACTTCGATAGCTTTTTCGAGTCCGCCGAATTCGTCAATCAAACCGTTTTGTCTGGCTTGTGTTCCCGTCCAAACGCGACCTTGAGCGATAGAATTCACATCTTCGTCGGTTTTGCCGCGACCTTTTGCGACTTTCGGAACGAAATCGTTGTAATAGATTTTATCGGCTTGATCTTGCATTTTGGCGCGTTCTTCCGGCGTCCATTTTTCGGTTTCGCGGAAGATGCCCGCGTTTTTGCCGCGCATTACATATTCGTTTGTTACTCCAATCCAATCATAAAAACCTTTGACTACAGGTTTTCCGAGAAAAACGCCGATTGAACCGGTAACTGTTGTCGGTTCGGCGACAATTTTATGAGCGTTGCAGGCGATATAATAACCGCCGGAAGCCGCAACGTCCGCCATCGAAACGACGACCGGCTTTTTCGCTTTAGCGTTTTCAAGCGCGTGCCACATTAAATCAGAGGCGAGAGCCGAACCTCCGGGCGAATCAACTCGCAGCACAATCGCTTTGATTGAATCATCGTTTGTCGCATCGTTGACTGCTTTAACAATCGTATCCGAACCGACCATTTCGCCGCCGAACGCGCTGTTGCTTGATTTACCGACATTGATTGCGCCCGAAGCATAAATAACGGCAATCTTCTCGCCGTTATTCAAATTCAACGAATCCGAAGGAACTTCACGATATTCGCTTCCGCTGACCGTGCGAAGTTTATCGTCGGTTTTGTAACCGAGCCGATTTTTTAATTCCTCATAAACCTGGTCTCGATAACTTGCGCCGTCAATTAATTTTAACGATTGCGCTTCGCCCGCGTGATACGGCGCATTGTCCACGATTGCCGTTACATTTTCAGGCGATAACTTGCGTTCTTCGGCAATCGCATTCGTAAAATGTCCGTAGTATTCGTCCAAAATGGCATTGATAACCTCGCGCTGTTCGGGCGACATATCTTTGCGCGTATATTGGTCGGGCGCATTTTTGTATTTGCCGATTTTGATAACTTCCGGCTCGATGCCCAGTTTATCGAGCGAACCGCGATAAAACATCGCTTCCGCTGCGAAACCGTTGATGTATAAATCGCCGGCGGGCGGCAGGAAAACTTTCTCCGTCGCGGTGGCGATGTAATATTCTTTATTCATTCCGAGTTCCATAAACGAATAAATCGGCTTGCCGGAAGCGCGAAAATCTTTAATCGCATCGCGCAGTTCGTCCGCTTTGCCCCAACCGATTTGCGGAAACTCAATATCAAGCAGAACCGCGCCGACGCGCGAATCAACTTTCGCTTTCCTAAGCTGTGTCAAAAGGCTCGTAAAAGATTGCGGCTGATTAATTCCGAACAATTTCGCCGTCCGGTCTTCAGGCGCGTAATCAGGCAACGTCCCGGAAACTTTTAGGATTAAAACGCTGTTCTCAGGCACATCGGGCTTACCTATTGATTCGGCTAAAATCGCAATTCCGATAATCGCAACTAGAAGAACGGCGAACAGTGTTCCGCCGACGATGAGAAGTATTTTTGCTGTTTTTGACATTGCCATCATTTTATAATTGTTACTCTAAAGGAAAATTTACTTTATTTATTTACGTTTGAAAAATGAAAAGGTTTTGTTTGAGAAATTTATCAAATAAGTTTGTAGAGGCAGGTCTTGTGCCTGCCGCTTCAATTAACGCTGCAATTTGCGGTTAAAAAAGCGAATTTTGCGTTTCCAAACTGCTTGCTTCAACCATTTTTTGCCCGAATATATTTTTCAATTTATTGACGCTGGCTGGCGCGTGTCCTTCGTAAAAATTGCTGAAATAGATAAAAATATCTTTCGCTTTTAGCTGCTCAATTTCCGTTGTCCACATTTGCAAATTTGCATCTTGCGGACGAAGAATTTTGTTGAAACTAGTCAAATTTCGCTCGCCCATAAAGCGAATGTATGCAAAATTAGCTGTCGGCTTTTGAATCGCTTCAAACATTAATTCGCGCGGAATCCAACTTCCTTCCACAAGACAAAGCGCAATCTTATTTTTCTCTAATTCTTCAAACGTCCAATCAATCATCCATTCCCGATTTCTAAACTCGACGGCAAACCGAATTTTTTTTGGCAGTTCCGCCAAAAATTCGCGCAAGGCTTGCGCGTTTTCTTTTGAGGCTTCAAAGTTCGGCGGAAGCTGAATCAGAACCGCCCCGAGTTTTTCTTTGAGTAGAAGAACTCTTTCGCAAAATTCCTCCATAATCGGAAACGAAGGCTCGCGCAAACCGTATTCGTGCGTGATTTCCTGCGGCATCTTTAACGAAAATGTAAAATGTTCGGGCGTTTTTCGATACCAATTTTCAACCGCCGAACTTGCGGGAATCGCATAGAACGTCGAATCAACCTCAATCGTGTCGAAAATCTGCGCGTAAAGCACGAGCATTTCATTCGACCGTGTTCCGCGCGGGTAAAAAACCGTCGCGCCGTCGGCTTTCGTCGTCCAATCATCATAATTCCAGCCCTGACAACCGACGTGGATTTGCAACCTCAAAACTGCGTTCCGCGATTTTTCATTTAGCATCTTTTTTATCTTTTATAGCTTCTACAGTAGGCAACTTCACTTTACTCAAGGCGATAACACTTTTTTGTGAAGTCTGCTATTACTAACACTATCCTATTTTCAGGAAATAAGTCATATCCATTTTTTCGTGTTTATTTACATTTATTCATATATTTTGAAAAACCATGTAAGTATTCAATTTTTGGTCGAAAATTTTTTCACCTACTATTTAATTATAATTTCTTACTAATTAAACAATATATGCTCTCTAAAACAAAAAGTTGCCTTCCTGAAAACTTTTTAGGAACAATAATTGTATGTAGGAGAAAACTTACAAATTCGTATTTAAGCAAAACTGTTTGTTAAAATACGCTAAATACTCAAATTGGAAAACCTGTTTTAGTTTATTTGTCAGAAATATAAAAATGAAGGAGTTGTTCATGAAAATAGATTTAAAGGAAAAATTCAATAAAAGATTATTCCGTATTGGTGGGTTTGTTCTGGCATTAGCATTTATGCTTTTTGCAGGACATAATATATTCGCGCAAGGAACGCGCGGAACAATTAAAGGGACTGTTGTTGATCCGAGCGGAGCGGTTGTTCCGAATGCTACCGTTAGTTTGGTTGACGCAGTTAAAGGAACTGAGGTTCGGTCAGTTCAATCTGATGATTCCGGGGTTTATCAATTTCTGGAAATCGAACCCTCCACCTATAATGTGGTCATAACTGCCGCCGGATTTTCGGAAGCCAGAATCGTTGACGTGAAAGTCGAGCCGAATCGTAACGTCGAACTCGACGCGACGAACTTGGCGGTGAGCGGAGCGACAAATGAGGTTACCGTAACGGCGGGAGCCGAGTTAATTGATAAAGAATCGGCTACTTTGGGAACGACCGTTGACCGTCAAAGAGTCGAAGGTTTGCCGCTCAACGGAAGAAACGTGCTTGACTTAGCATTGCTTCAACCCGGAGTTGCACCAGCATCAGGCGGTTTCGGAAGCGGCACCGGTATTCGAGTAAATGGCAGCCGCGGCGTAGAAAACAATGTTACTTTAGATGGTGCTAATAATAATGAGGTGGCAGTTGGCGGCACTACCGGAGGACAACCGCGTCCTGATGCGGTACAAGAATTCCGTTTGTTAACGTCAAACTTTGAACCGGAATTTGGACGTAATACCGGTGCTATTATTAATGTTGTAACCAAATCAGGAACGAACGATTATCATGGAAACGCACGCTTTTTCTACCGCGGGACCGAACTTTCTGCCGCGCGTTTTCTCGATAAAGCCATTCCTGGAACAAGACCAGCCGGTTCGGATTTCCGCCGCAAGTTTGACCGTAAAGAATACGGCTTTAATATTGGCGGTCCGATTCCTTTCTTAGACTTCGGCGAAGGCGGTCCGGTTACCAGTAGCGGTAGAGATAGAACTTTCTTTTTTGCTGACTATGAACGTCGTTACCAAGTATTCGGTCAATCACAAACATTGCCCGCTTTGCCGACGGCGAATGAAAGAAACGGTATTTTCAGTAGAACAATTATTGACCCGGCAACCGGAAATCCTTTTCCGAATAATACTATTCCAACCAATCGTATTTCGCCGATTGCACGTTTTTACCTGGACTTTATACCCGCTGCGAACGCAAGCGGACAAGCACAGGTAAGTGCTAATCAATTAACCGAAAATAATTACTTCACCGCGCGTGTTGACCACAATATATCACAGAATCATCTTTTGAATTTTACATACAATTTCTTTGATTCTGACGTTTTTTCACCGTTTGCTTTCGGCGGATCAAATGTTCCCGGCTTTGGGGCTTCCGACTTGCGCGAAACTAATAACTATATCGGACGATATACTTATGTTATTTCGTCAAATTTAGTCAATGCGTTGTTGGTCAGCTATTCAACAAACGAACAACCCGGCGTCGCTCCGGTTAATACGACCACTCCGGCACAAATCGGATTTACCGGTAATTTCGTCGCTAACTCGGCTTTTGCCGGACCGCCTTCGATTAGGTTAAATGAACGTGGTATCACTTTGGGTAACTCGATTCAAGGTCCGCAGAGAAGGTTCACGGAAAACATGCAAATCCAAGATTCTCTGAGTTGGGTTGTCGGTTCACACCGAATGAAATTCGGCGTTGATGCTACTAAGTATAAACAAGATACGGATTTTCTGTTTATTAACCAGGGTATTTTTACCTTTTCGGGAAATTTCGGAGGCAATACAACCGGCGATGATTTTGCCGACTTTTTACTCGGCAGCGGTCCGGCAGCAATTCAATTCGGAGCGGCAGGCGCGCGTGATTACCGACAAAGAGCTGCGGCAATATTTGGTCAAGATACTTGGCGGGCGACAAACAATTTAACCTTATCATATGGTGTTCGTTATGAATACAACTCGCCGCTTAAAGACACACTTAACCGCGTAGCTTTTTACCGTCCAGGAGCAACTTCTCAACTGCTGACCAGCGGGCAGCTTCAGACACCGGAAGGGCAAGCAATTGTGCTGGGCGGAACCCGCGCACCAAGAGGCTTGGTATTTGTCGGCGATCCAGACCCAGTTTTAGGCGGAACGGTTCCGGTTGGCGGAACTGAACCGGATAAAAACAATTTTGCGCCGCGTGTCGGTCTTGCTTATTCGTTTGGCGAAGACAACTTCTTTAACCGCGGATTATTCAAAACGATTTTGGGCGAAAACCAAACAGTTATTCGCGCCGGATTTGGTTTGTATTACGGTGCGGTTATCGGTGATACGGCACTGCAACAATTAACGGCTCCCGGCTTTAACGGAACGAATTCATTTTTCTTTCCGGCAAGCGGAACTTTAGCCGACCCGTTTGCTCCCGATCCGTTCCCCAACTTTAACGGAAATCAAGGTCAAATCACCAATCCTTTTTCGGCAAGTCAATTTAGAATTCCGACCATCTTGACACAGTTTTCACAGCCGATTGACCCGCGTCTCAGGACACCGCAAACTACGCAATTCAACGTAACTTTGGAACGTGGTTTTGCTAAAGATTATGTGGTTGGTTTGAGTTACGTCGGTAGTCGGGGAAGAAAACTTTATATTCGTGAACAAATTAACCCGTCATTGGGAACATTCCTTCCAGGTTCTTCAAGGCCTGAAGGCGTTGCGACTCTCAATACAACTCAGTTTGGAGTAATTCCGAATGTTACAACCGCCAATGCTAACAGCAGACGTTTGAATAATGATGTTCAACTTGGCTTAACGGCGTTGACAGCCGGTGGTAATTCGCAATATGACTCGTTCCAAGCAAATTTCCAAAAACGGTTTAGCGACGATGGTTTGCTTTTCCAACTTGCGTATACATTCTCGAAGTCACTGACCGATGCTGATACTCAGCGTGGACAACTTGATTTGCTGGATAGAAGTTTTGGTTATGCTCGATCGAGCGACGACCGTCCGCACCGCTTTGTCGGCAGTTTTATTTATGAACTTCCGTTCTTCAAGAATACAACCGGCTTTGTTAAAAGACTGCTTGATGGATTTGGTATTGGCGGGATTTATCAATATCAATCCGGCGATCTGATTACCGTTGGTAATCCGCTTGACACTACCGGAACAGGCGGAGCGATTTTTAGCTTTGCTGATTTTGGTGCATCACCATTCCAAGCACTTAGCGGTGTTGAAAATGATCGTCGAGGATTTAATGCAAATGCTTTTCGATCTTTTAACTGCGCTAGAACTGTCACACTTGTTGGTGCTGCCGGAACAACAGTAGCAAATGTTCTTGGTCTACCGACTGCTGATTGCCCTAATGGTCCCAGACGCGGGACATCGGGTATTAACCAATTCCGTTTGGACAACCCGCTGAACAATGTTGATGCTATCGTTACCAAGCGCGTCAAATTCTTTAGCGAAAGAAACAACCTTGAATTGCGCTTTGAGGCTTTCAACTTGTTTAATACGACCCAGTTCACAAGTATCAATACGAATTTGAACAATGTTTTTCGTAACGCGGACGGCACGATTAATGAAACCGACCCGCGAACGACTTTCGGCAGATTTACTGATACACGTGAATCACGTTCAATTCAACTTGGGGTTCGGTTAAACTTCTAATTTGAATTAATTTGATTATTTTGCCTGTCAGTATAACTGACAGGCTTTTTTGTTTTAAATCCCAAACAAAAATTTCCAAAGTAACAACACATATATCAACTAAGTTTTTAAATAAAACTTTGTTATATTTAAGTAATATATGGCGAAAAAAGGTTCTGTTTTAGTTTGCGACGACGAAGAGATAATGCGCGACGTTTTGGAAACAATTTTAACGGGCGCGGGTTACAAAGTTGATTTGGCAAAGACGGGCGAAGAAGCCGTCGAAGCATATGAGCAGAAAAATTACGATGTCGTCCTTATGGACGTTTCGATGCCGGGCAAAGGCGGTTTGACCGCGCTCGAAGAAATTATCCGAATGGATGCGGAAGCCGTCGTTTTGATGGTTACGGCTTACGCCACGTTCGACACGGCGATTTCCGCTTGGGACAAAGGCGCGGCGGGCTGCATTCGGAAGCCTTTTCAAAACGAACAGATTATTGCCCTCGTCGCTCGCGGCATAAAACAACGCCGCAAAGAAGAAGAGCGTGTTTCCTTAAGGCAAGCGATGACGCGCTCGGTCAAGCGCGATGCGATTATCGGGCGTTCCGAACAAATGGAAAGTGTCTTTCGCCTGGTCGAGAGAGTCGCGCCGGCGCGTTCGACCGTTCTTGTTACAGGCGAATCGGGAACAGGAAAGGAACTCCTCGCCAAATCAATCCACGAATCTTCTCTCCGCGCCGACAAACCGTTTGTGGTTGTTAATTGTTCAAATATTCCATCGGAACTGCTCGAATCGGAACTTTTCGGACACACGAAAGGCGCATTTACGGGAGCAGTTGCCGCCAAAAAAGGATTGTTTGAAGTCGCCGACACCGGCTCGATTTTCTTGGACGAAATCGGCGACCTTCGTCCTGAAACACAAGTTCGTCTGCTGCGCGTCATCCAAGAGCGCGAATTCACGCCGCTTGGCGAAACCGCAACTGTTAAAGTTGACGTGCGAATCATCGCCGCCACCAATGTTGATTTGAAGGAAGCCGTCAAAAACGGCACGTTCCGCGAAGATTTATATTACCGTCTGTTGGTCGTGCCGATTGAACTTCCGCCGTTGCGGACGCGCTGCGAAGATTCTGTCGCTCGCACATAATCAAATTCACAACGCTAAAGAGTTCCCATTTAATTCCTTATCTAATAGTAGCTATTCAATTTTTTGGATAAAAGTTCGATTATTTGAACAGTATTTGCTGCTCCAATATCTACCAATACTTACTTTCTTATTATACCTGCACGATTACTCGGTAAAACTTCTAGTCTTAATCTTTGAAGTTTCATATTCAATTAAGGGAACGGACTTTGCGTAAAGGTTGAAATAGCCTGTTAAAAACTAACATTAAAACCTGATGTTGATTCAACGACAGTGAAAAACAAATTTTGGAGGAATATAATGGATAAGTTTATTTTTTTCACGGGATGCAGACGAAAGTTTATTAATCGCCTCACCGCCACAGTGTGCTTGGTGCTTGTAAGTTCTATGCTTGCATTTGCTCAAACCAGCCGCGGGACTGTAAGCGGAGTTATCAAAGACCAGACCGGAGCCGTAATTCCAGGAGCAGAAGTAACGCTTACAAATACGGATACGACGGTGGCACGGACAGCCACAACTAATGATGAAGGATTTTACCGTTTTGACGCGGTTGATCTGGGAAATTATTCGGTGAGTATTGCCGCTCCGAATTTCGGTAAGGCTACCAAAACCGGCATTATCGTTAATGCTAATCAAACTTCAGCCGTTGATGCTGATTTAATTCCGGGCGGTCAGGAGGTTGTTGTCGAAGTAACCGGCGAGTCGGGCGCGCAACTGCAAACCGAAGCTCCGGTTCGCGGCGGCAACATCTCGACTAGACAAATTACTGAGTTGCCGATTAGCGGCTTGAATCCGGTTTCTTTGGCGTTGACATTGCCTGGTGTGTCGTCCAACCGTGGCGGCTTCGGTGTCGGCACATTTTCAGTGAACGGCGCGCGCGGACGCTCCAATAACTTTTTGATTGACGGCACGGAAAATAATGACATCTCAGTCGCCGGCCAAGGGTTTCAAATAACCAATCAAGATGCCGTGCAAGAAGTTTCGGTGCAAACCGCGAATTACGATTCTGAATTCGGTCGGGCAGGCGGTGCGGTGGTCAATGTTATCACCCGCGCTGGAACGAGTGAATTTCACGGCACGGCTTCTTTTATCTATGATACAAGCACGGATGACGCGCTTACCGCTGCGCAATCACGAGCGACTAGGGTGACTAGAGATGGTGCAACCAGTCCGCCGTTTAATGCTCTAATTGTTCCGGCAGGAACTTTCGGTGGTCCTCTTTTTCTGCCTCATTTTGGCGAAGGCGGACCGGTTTTCGACACCCGACGTGACAAGAATTTCTTTTTCGTTGCGTATCAAGAACAACGCTTTCGAGAACCGGGTGGTTTTGTCACATTAATTGTTCCAACCGCTGCCGGTCGCGCACAGTTACAGCAATTTGCCGGTAATCCCAACGTGGCGGCATATCTGGCAGCGACCGCGAGTACAATTGCTCCTATCGCTAATCGAACGGCAATTTCGCTTGACAATTCAAATTTGCCGCCAGCGCAACAAACGCGCGGACAAGTTCAGAACGGAACATTTTTCCGCGAATTAGGAACTAGATCAACCGAAAGACAATTTCAGATTCGTACTGATCATTCATTAGGAAGAAATGATCAACTTTCGTTCCGTTATCTACAAGACAAAGCAGTGCAGCCTGGCGGCGGCACCGCTGGAACTGCTGTATTTGACGGTTTTGATGCTGACTTTTCGCAAACCTATCGCAATTTTCTAATTGCCGAAACGCACATTTTTTCGTCTTCGCTAACTAACGAATTGCGACTTGCTTATAATCGTATTCAATTGGGTTTTCCAATTGCCGATGCGTCAGGACCAGCAGGCACATTACCGCAAATCAATATCTCCAATTTAACCTCAATCGGTGTTTCGGCGGTTTTCCCGCAAGGTCGAACGGCTGATAATTATCAGGTTCAAGATACAGTAACAAAAATTTTGGGCGATCATACGATTCGCGGAGGTATTGATTACACGAGACAAATTTCTACGCAAGTTGCCCCAGCCAACATTCGCGGATCGTTAGCTTTTGCGGCAGGTGGAGGCTTTACTTCTTTAGGTAATTTCGTTGACAATTTTGGCGGTTCTAACGGTGCTGCCGCCCGGACTTTCGGCAGTGCGACATATAATCCGAGTTTGCATCGGATTGCCGGATTTGTCCAAGACCGCTACAAAGCCACGACGGATTTAACCCTGACAGCGGGGGTTCGGTATGAATACTTTGGAGTGCCGTTTAACACGCTTCGCACGCCGTCTTTTACGGGTCTCTTTAATGTTGACCCGGTAACACGCACCGGACCTTTTAGCCAACCCAATAAAGTAGCTAAAGACACCAACAATTTTTCTCCTTCGGTTGGCTTTGCTTATTCACCGTCGTTTTCAAATGGCATTCGCGGCTTTGTCTTCGGTGAAAAGAAAACCGTTATTCGTGCCGGATATAATATCGGCTATGATTCGTTCTTCAATAACATTGCGTCAAACGCAGTCGCTTCATCACCGAATACGATTGTGACACAGACTACTTCTACCGTGAGTGCTACGAATCCGCGTGGTTTGTCTAGCTTTAGCGATCAGTTCCCGACTGTGGCTGCTGCCGTAACACCGCTTAGCGCACAAACGCTAATCGCTCCGAATCTGCGGAACCCGTATTATCAAAGATACTCTCTTGGTTTGCAGCGCGAATTGCCATTTAACATTGTAATGGATATTTCGTATGTCGGTTCAAAAGGAACGAATCTTTACATTAATGAAGATTACAATCCAACTGTTCGACCAGAACTGCGTATAACACCTCCAGGAGTAACAACCGGCTTATCAGGCAGATTTGATAATCTTCAAGGTCCAAGAACGGTTCGCACCAATGGCGGTGACTCTAACTACAATGCTGGTCAGATTGAAGTTCGTCGTCGCTTTAGCAACAATTTCCAGATAACTGGTGCTTACACCTTTTCCAAATTAATCAGTAATGCAGACGAAGTGTTTATCGCCGGATTAGGTTCGGTGGGATCTTCCTTTTCAGCTATTCCGGCAATTTTCGGTGGTGAGAGAAATGACCGGGCTCTTTCAGTGTTTGACCGAACACATCGCGCCACTTTCACATACGTCGCTCAATCACCGTTCTTTAAAGAGCAACAAGGTTTTATTGGCAGACTGCTCGGCGGTTTTCAACTTAGTGGTGTAACTACATTTGAGTCAGGTGTGCCGTTTAGCATACTTAATGGATTTGACTCAGACGGTATTGGAGGTGCAAATCGTCCTACTTTCAATCCGAACGGACAGCGTGGTGTCCGCGCCATTCCTGTAGTTAACGCGAATAACTTCATCACGGGTTATCTTAACCCGGAAGTTATTATTGGACGAACATCCACGGGCGCACCTATTTTCCAGCCGATTGATCCAAACACGGCACAATTCATCGTCAATCCGACATACGTTGCCGGATTACCGGGAAGCGTTGTTCGTCAGGGTAATCTCGGACGTAATACCGAGCGTTCAAAAGGTATCAGAAATTTCGATATGACACTTTTGAAACGAACGAGAGTTTCTGAAAGGGTCTTTATTGAAGCACGTATTGAAGCCTTTAACGTCTTTAATCATCCGCAATTCGGTTCAGGGGATAACCTCGCTAACGATTTTACGCAAGGGCTTTTCCTTCAACCGATTAACCCGACCACCAGCGGCGTGATTACTTCAACCAGCAACAGCGGCGGGCGGAGTATTCGTTACCAAGCAAAGTTTATTTTCTAAATTATACTTTTGCTTTGGGTGTTGACACGGCACAATTACAAGCGCGGCGGAATTAAATTCAGCCGCGCTTATTTTATTGGGTGACGGTTTAATACTGATGCAACGTCCGAATTTTGTTTTGTCACTAATAAACCTGTATATTTGTTAAATTGTTATGGCGAAAAAAGGTTCTATCTTGGTCTGTGATGACGAAGAAATAATGCGCGACGTTTTGGAAACGATTCTAACAGGCGCGGGTTACAAAGTTGATTTGGCGAAGACGGGTGAAGAAGCCGTCGAAGCCTATGAGCAGAAAAATTACGATGTCGTCCTTATGGACGTTTCGATGCCGGGCAAAGGCGGTTTGACCGCGCTCGAAGAAATTATCCGAATGGACGCGGAAGCCGTCGTTTTGATGGTTACGGCTTACGCCACATTCGACACGGCGATTTCCGCTTGGGACAAAGGCGCGGCGGGCTGCATTCGGAAGCCTTTTCAAAACGAACAGATTCTTGCTCTCGTCGCTCGCGGCATCAAACAACGCCGTAAAGAAGAAGAGCGTGTTTCCTTAAGGCAAGCGATGACGCGCTCGGTCAAGCGCGATGCGATTATCGGGCGTTCCGAACAAATGGAAAGTGTCTTTCGCCTGGTCGAGAGAGTCGCGCCGGCGCGTTCGACCGTTCTTGTTACAGGCGAATCGGGAACGGGAAAGGAACTCCTCGCCAAATCAATCCACGAATCTTCTCTCCGCGCCGATAAACCCTTTGTGGTTGTTAATTGTTCAAATATTCCATCGGAACTGCTCGAATCAGAACTTTTCGGACATACGAAAGGCGCATTTACGGGAGCGGTTACCGCGAAAAAAGGATTGTTTGAAGTCGCCGACACCGGCTCGATTTTTCTCGACGAAATCGGCGATCTCCGTCCTGAAACACAAGTTCGTCTGCTTCGCGTCATCCAAGAGCGCGAATTCACGCCGCTTGGCGAAACCGCAACTGTGAAGGTTGACGTGCGAATTATCGCCGCCACCAATGTTGATTTGAAGGAAGCCGTCAAAAACGGCACGTTCCGCGAAGATTTATATTATCGTCTGTCGGTCGTGCCGATTGAACTTCCGCCGTTGCGAACGCGCCGCGAAGATATTCTGCCGCTCGCACAACATTTTATCCGCAAGTATAACGAAGAAAATCTACGGGAAATCAGCGAAAATCTTTCGCCGGAAGTTTTGTCCTTGCTTGAAAATTATTATTATCCGGGCAATGTCCGCGAACTCGAAAACATTATCGAACGCGCCGTCGTCATTGCACCGACCGACGAAATAACGGTTGAATGCTTGCGCCCGGAAGTCCGCGACCCGAATCTGGCGCGTGAAATGATACAGGACGGCGAAGGCACGTCTGAAGACATAGACATCTCGCGCGGCGTAAATTTTTACGATGAAGTGCGCCGTTTTGAAACCGACTTAATTCGTCGCGCGCTCGACCAAACCGGCGGACATCAATCACGCGCCGCCCGACTTCTCGGCTTAAACGCGACGACGCTCAACTCGAAGATAAAAAGCTATAACATTCTGCCGCGTGTTTAAATTATGTGAATCAACACTAAAAAGAAAAATCAGTTTTATAAAAAGTTAATTGGCAGTCGGGAGCGCAGACATCTTGCCTGCAATGGCGCGAAGCGTAGTAAATTTGCCGATTATCAATCACTTTAGATTGCTGGCGCAATTTGGGCAGGCAAAATGCCTGCGCTCCCGACTAAAACACTTTTTTGTATTAACTTTTTAGTATTGATTCACATAAATTGTAGTTTTATTACCGGAGGCGGATTAAGGCGTAAAAAGCGGAAATGAATTTGCTCGTTGCAGATTGGCTGGGAATATAAAGTTTGACCGCTTCGCTCGGTTGGTGCAATTATACAAAGTTAAGGAATTGTTTTGCATCAAAGCGAACAAAGCATCTTTCAAAAACGTATTTTCGGAGAGATTTGCAAAGGAGAGAAAAAACAATGGCGGATTACAAAGAACGATTTGAAAAATGGCAGCGCGAAGCGAAAGACCGTTTTGAGGATTTCGACCGACAGCTCGGACTGAAAGAAAAACTTGAAGAAGGTGCGAAAGTCGCTAAGGAAACGGCGAAGAAAGGTGCGGAAACATTTCGTGAAAGCGCACAGAAGATAAAGACGGAAGCCGAAAAATCAGAAGTCGGCAAACAAGCCGTTAAAGTCGCCGAAGATACATACAAAACCGCCGAAGACGCGGCGAAAAAGGCTTGGGACGCGAGCGAGCCAATTCGCAGCGTCGCGGAAGACGCGGGCGGAAGAGCCGCTGACGTCGTCGCCGTTACCGCCGTCGAAGCGGAAAAAGTTATCAAGGAAGTCGGCAAACAAGCCGGCGCAATTTTCAATGTTGCTTCCGACCAAGCCGGCGCAATGTTTGATGAAGCAAGAGGTTCATTTGATACGGCAGCCAATCGCGTCTCCCGCGCATTTAATCTCGGCGCAAGCTGGACGCGAATGATTGATTCGGCGATAAAAACCGTGCAGAAAACTTCCGAATGGATTACGGAAAATCCGTTGCAAGCCGCGACGACCGGCGTTTCGATGGCGGTTGGCGCAGGTTTGGGCGTTGTTGTTACGGGAATTAGCTCGCACTGGTTGTTCAATTCGGCGTTGCCCGCGTGGTCGGTGCAAAAGGCGAGCGAGCAATTTCAAAGTTATCTGAAAAGCCAGGACGAACTCGTCAAAAACGGCGAGTTGACGCAAGCCGAAGCTGAACGAATTCAATTCGAGCGCGACATCGCCAAGTATATCGGCGCACCGCTTTTAGGCGCGTATAGTTTTGCGTCGGGCGCGGTAATGATGACGAACATATTTAATCCGAAAACCATCACGGGCGCTCCAGTTGATTGGCTTTTAGGCGGAAATCCTTTGCTCGAAGGCGTTTGGTTTTTCGGTAACGGCGTGATTTGCTTTAAGACGAGTTACGACTTTTTTATGTTCGCCCTCGAAGACCACGAAGACGTACAGAAAATCGTCAAGGAACTAAAAGGTTTATTGCCTGCGTGAACTGCAAATTTTTATGCGTCGCCGATGTCAGGCTGACGACATCTTGCGAAATATTATTCAAGAATGAAGGAGTCCGTGTTGCTAAATGAATTGCATACACGGACTTTTGCTTTAAAACTTCCAAATTTTTTGCGGCGTAATACAAAAATCGAGTGGCACGTCAAAATTTTGCGCGTCCGAAATTTCCGCCGTTGGCGCAAAATAACTCAGACCAATTTTCCGGCAGTCCGTCCGACATTCTTTCAACAATCTATCGTAAAAACCCATTCCGTAACCGACGCGAAAACCTCTTTCGTCGAAACATAAAAGCGGAACTAAAACCGCGTCAATCTCTTCGATTTCAATCGGATCGCTCGTCGCTGGTTCTAAAATTTGCCACTTATTAGCGACGAGTTTTGTATCGGCTGTAAATTTCAGATTTTCGAGCGTCAGTGTTTGAAAATCAACGCGCGAAACAAGCGTTGTAACTCTGGGAAAATCTCGCCACAAGCGTTTGTAAATAAAAGAAGTTTCTATTTCTTTATTTTTTTCGATTGCAAGAAAGACGTGAAGAAATCGGATGCTTTCTAAACTAAAATTCTCGAAAAACTTGTCGGCTATGTACAGACTTTTCTCTTTCCTTTCAACATCGGAAAGTGATTTTTGTTTTCCAAGATAGATTTTGCGGAGTTCGGATTTGGTCATTTCAAACGTTTAGCTTTCCGTATTTTTCAATCGCTTTAATTCTTTTCCGTTGTCTGTTCCATTGAAAAAGTGAGGTTGGAATTGAAAGGCGAAAAAGAGTTCTTGCAACTTTCCTGATGGATTTTGCGCCGCTCAAGTTTTCGCGCATCAAGCGAACGGCTTCGCGCTTTTCGCCGTGCCGAATGAAGTCGAGAGCTGCGTTAAATCTGAGTTCCGCTTGAATTTTATCGAGTTCCGCGCGTGAGATTTTTAATCGGTCCGCCACTCGATTTTGCGCCGCCAGCCATTCGTCAAGCATCACCGAAAAATCTCGGCTGACATTCCAGCTATGTTGCCGCCACGCACACAAAACGCTTGAATCGAGCGCGAATTCTCCGTCGGCGCAAAGTTTCAGATATAACTCGTAATCTTCCAAAATAGAATTTTCGTTCCAGGCGTGTTTCGCCAACGCCGTGTGCCTGTAGACGACGCTCGGACTCGAAAAAATCATTCCGCGAAGCAGCAGCGGCAACATATCGCCGTCAGCAAAGCCAGTCCAAGTGTCGGTGCGGTCAATAATCTGGTCGGCTTCGTCAATCAAAAAAGCGTGTCCGAATGCTAAAACCGCACGAGGACGTTTTTGAAGAAGTTCGATTCTCTGCTCTAAAAATGTCGGAAGCCAAACGTCGTCCGAGCCGAGGTAAGCGAAATAATCGCCGTCTGTTTGGGCAAAGCCTTCATTGAGTGTGGCAGAAAGTCCGCGGTTTTCCCGTTTTATAAATGAACAATCGAACGGACATTCGCGCAAAACTCGTTCGATAACTTCAACTGATTCGTCTTTTGAACCGTCGTCAATTACAATCAACTTTTTCGGCGAGAGCGTTTGTTTGAAGATTGAACGCAACGTTCGTTCGACAAACGGCGCGTGATTGTGAGACGGAACTAAAACCGAAACAGACATAAAAATTATTTTAGTTTCCGAACCCGAAACTCCAAAATCAAAATGTTAAAAGTTTTGCACACGCTTGATTCGTTGGGACGCGGCGGCGCGGAAATGCAAGCGTTGGACGTTTGCCGCAACGCGAAGAAGCACGAACTCGACTTGACGTTTGTGGCGACGGGCGGCGGTGCGCTCGAAGAAGATTTTCGCCAATCGGGCGCGGAATTTATTCGTCTAAATCGCCGTCTGCCCGTAGATTTTAACGTCGTTTTGCAACTGCGGAAAATCCTTAAACAGCGCGAAATCCAAATTGTGCAGGGCTATCAGCCGGTCGAAGGTTTGCATCTTTATTTGGCAAGCATCGGCTTGCCCGTCAAGCGTGTTTTGAGTTTTCAAGGTTTTATTTACGACGAGAAGAATCGGCGGACGGCGAAATTTTTGATTCCGCGGATGCACGCCAACATCGTCGTCAGTCGCGGTTTGCAGAATTGGCTCGAAGCGGTTGATAAGCTCAATGTCAGAGAAAATTTTCACGTCGTTTATAACGGTGCAGACCGCGAGCGAATTTTATCAAATCGGAAAATTTTGCGCGAAGAATTAAATTTACACGACGGCGATTTGTTAATTGGGATGATTGCCAATTTTTACCGCGACCCGCGCAAAGACCAGATGACGATTTGCCGCGCTCTGCCGAAGGTTTTTGCGGAAATCAAACGTGCGCATTGTGTCTTTGTCGGCAGAATTGAAACGGGCGCGGAAGAAAAATTTGAAGCGTGCGTGCGCTTTTGCGCGGAAAATGGAATCGCCGACCGTGTTCATTTTCTCGGCGGACGCGGCGACGTTCCACACGTTTTGGCTTCCCTTGATTTGTTCGTTTTTTCGTCTTTGCAGGAAGGTTTGCCCGTCGCCGTAACGGAAGCGATGCTGACACGAGTGCCGATGATTGTGTCGGACATTGAACCGCTTCTTGAAGTCTCGGACAACGGAAAATACGCGGAAGTTTTCCAAACTCAAAATGCTTCAGAACTCTCTGAAAAAATGTTGAAACTATTAACGGATGAAAATTTGCGCGAAGATTTGGGAGGTCGCGCTTTCGATTTTGCACGGGAGAATTTCAGCATCGAAGCGCACTTAAAGAATCTAAAAAATCTTTATGAATCGCTTTTGAAAAAGTGATAACATCTTGTCGGAGGTTTTTATGGCTCTAGCAGAAACAAAATCCGTTTTCACGCTTGAAGATTATTTGAGGATTGACCGCACTGAAGACGAACGCTACGAATTTCTCGATGGCGAGATTTACGCGATGGCGGGCGAAAGCGGCGAACACGGCGATATTTGCGTTAATCTCGCCGTTCTAATCGGTAATCAAGTATTTAAAACACCTTATCGTCTGCGAATCAAAGACACGAAAGTTCGGAGCGGAATGTTTCCGCCGAAACGTCCGCTCGTCAAGGGAATGATTTCTTATCCCGATATAGTCGTTATCTGCGGCGAGCCGGAATACCACGACGAATTTCGGGACGTGGTTTTGAATCCGACGGTTATCATCGAAGTCCTGAGCGAATCAACCGAACAATTTGACCGGAGCGAAAAATTTCACCGCTATCAACTTTGGAATCCGACCTTGACCGATTACATTCTCGTGTCGCAAGACAAACCGCTTGTCGAGCATTATATTCGCCAATCGGATGGCAGTTGGAAATATTTGTTTTATGAAAATCTGGAGCGCGAATTTACCATCGAATCAATCAACAGCCGTTTGAAATTAGCCGACATTTTTTATCGCGTCGAGTTTGATGAAAGGGATTTTTAATTTCTGCTCAATCAAAAAATCATAAATTTATCGAACGCCCAACCCGATTGTCCGTTATAAGTTACTTGACACCAACGCCCCGTCATTTTCCCGACGTTTGACGGTTTCGGACAGCCGATAACGGTAATAATCGCTCCGTGCGGAATTTTAGCGATTCGCTCACCGATTTCCGAATTCGGCTCGCTTCGCAGCGCGAGAAATCCATCACGCGGTGAATTGGCACGCGCCGTATTGACAGCCGGTTTCGGCGGCGAAAACGTTTCAGCGGGCGAATTCGGTTTTTGAATTTTCCGATCCTGCATTTGTTTTTCGAGATTTGCCAGTTTTTCTTTGAGCGCGGCGGTTTCGTCCGTCGGCGTGTCGGTTTTTGAAACTGCCGATGAAACTGTCGGTGTCGGCGAAACAAGGACGGAAGAACTTTTATCTCTTGTCGTGCGGAGTAAAATATATGCGGCAAACAGACCGACCGCTAAAAGCAGCAAAACGCCGAGAATCCCGACAATAATTGGGCTAACGCCTTTTTTGACGGGTGGCGTTTGAGAAATCGGCGTCGTAAAAACTGTCGGCGCGGAATCGGGCGGCACGTTCACCCGCATCGGCTCATTTGCGAAAGACATTCGCACGGTCTCCGCCGCGTCGGACGAGGAAATCAAATTTGCGCCATCAGCCAAGCAAAACCGCAATGATTCATCGGTATATGTAGTTTTACAATTCGGACATTGTTTCATTGGTTTAGCCTCGTGGTTCCAAAACTGTATATCCAAACTTTACTGTTGGCAAGTTTTTACGAGTCTATTACAATAGATTATTAACCACATAAAAGAAAAGGAGAATTTTAAAATGTTACCAGAAACCGCTTCATCCAAATCTGAGCCAGCCTTGAGCCTTACAAATTTTGAAGTGAAAGACGAAGAGTTACCCCAATTTCGTGATATGCGATTTGAAAATATCAACGAACTTCACCTTGACCACCCGGGTGCAAGCGATGAAGATTATCGCCGGCGGCGCGATTATATTGCGAGTTTATCAAAAAACTTTCGTGAAACAGGCGCCATTACCGACGTTGAATATACTGAACAGGAACAAGCCATCTGGCGCATTGTCGCCACGCGGCTCGAAGAAATTCAGTCGCGTCGCGCTTCTGCATTTTACCTCGACGCGAAAGAGAAATTGGGCATCAGCACCGAGCGTATTCCGCAACTGTCGGAGATGAATAAGCGGCTCAATAAACTTTGCAATTTTCGCCTCGCGCCGATTGAAGGATTGGTCGAAACGCGCGGATTTCTAAGTTGGTTGTCATACAGAACGATGCTTTGCACGCAGTATATTCGCCATCATTCGCGCCCTGAATACACGCCCGAACCCGACATCGTTCACGAAGCCATCGGGCATATTCCGAATTTCACCAACTGTGATTTCGCCGATTTTTCGCAGTTCATCGGACACGGCGCACGCATCGCTACGAACGAACAACTCGAAGAACTCGGACGGCTTTACTGGTTCACTGTCGAATTCGGCTTAGTTGAAGAAAACGGCGAATTGAAGGCTTACGGCGCGGGTTTACTGTCGTCTTTCGGCGAACTTGAAAACGCTTTCACCGATAATGTCGAACGCCGTCAGTTCGATTTGGAGCAAGTTATTAACACGCCATACGATTATTCGGATATGCAGCCGATTTTGTATGTGATTCCGTCGTATAGTTATTTAAAGGAAACGACCAGAAAATATATCGAGAGTTTCAACGAAAAATAGTATTTTAGATTTATGGAAAATGTAAAAGTTACATAATCTCTAGCGAAAAAAGTTGAAACAATTGCTAAGCAAATGCAAATTTCAAATGACCGTTTGGTTTCGCTTGCGTTGGAAGATTTTTTTGAGCGTCAAAAAAACAATGATTTGCTCAAAGCGATAAACGAAGCCTACAAAGACGAGCCGATGGCGGAAGAACGAGAAGAACTTTGCCTGATGAAGAATAAATCGTTCGAGGTTTTAGACGAGTGGAGATAAGGCAAGGCGATATTTTGGAAATAATAACCAAATGAGAAAAGCAAGCACGATCTACAGTTTTGTCCTTTCGATTATTTTATTAGCGGTTGTTTCGGCAACGGCTCAAAACCATTCGAGCGTATCAGCCGAACAAAAAAATCAAATCGAAGCCACGATTTCCGCCGCGATGTCGAAACAAAACATCCCGGGCTTTTCCGTGACGATTGTCATTAACAATCAAATTGCTTGGTCTCAAGGCTACGGTTTGGCGGATGCGGAAAACTCTGTTCCCGCCACGCCGAAGACGGTTTATCGCATCGCATCGGTTTCAAAACCTATAACCGCCGTCGCCGCAATGCAGTTGGTTGAAAAAGGCAAATTGGATTTGGACGCGCCCATTCAAAACTACTGTTCTGCTTACCCCGAAAAGTCGCAGAAAATCACGACTCGGCATTTAATCGGACATCTGAGCGGCATTCGTCATTACAAAACTAATGAGGAATTTAATAGCACGCGGCATTACAGCAACGTCTCCGAATCAATGGACGGTTTCAAAAACGAGCCGCTTCTGCAAGAGCCGGGAACAAAATTCGTTTATACGACTTTCGGTTACGTCGTCCTAGGTTGTGTCGTCGAAGGAGCGGCGAAAATGCCGTTTGCCGATTATTTACGCGAAAACATTTTTCGCCCCGCCGGAATGGAGCGCACTAGAATTGATGATTTATATGCCATCATTCCAAATCGGGCGCGAGGTTATGCTAAATCAAAGAGCGGCGAACTCAGAAACGCTGATTTGGCTGATACCAGCAACAAAATTCCCGGCGGCGGTTTGGTTTCGACGGCGGAAGACATCGCCCGGTTTGCCGTTGCCGCACAAACGGGCGTTTTGCTCAAGAAAGAATCTTTTGAGCAAATGCTCATTCCGATGAAAACCGGCGATGGTAAAGAATCGCCTTATTTCGGGTGGTTGATTAGCGGACAAAATGAAGCGAAAGTTATCACTCACAGCGGCGCACAACAAGGTACTAGCACACAACTTTACATCGCGCCCGGCAAACAGCTTGCCGTTGTGTTGATGGCGAATATGGAAGGCGTGAACCACGTCGAAATCACAAAGCAAATAATAACTATTTTGCAACCAACCCCGGCAAAAAACTAAGAGGCTAAAAATTTTAGTGAGGCAATTATGACAGAACAAAATCCTTTAGGCTTGAAAAAAATACATCACGTCGAGTTTTACGTCGGCAACGCAAAGCAAGCCGAGTTTTATTATCGCAAAGCGTTCGGCTTTTCGCGGGCGGCGTATTCGGGACTGGAAACGGGCAACCGCGAAACGACTTCGTATGTTCTGCGGCAGAACCGCGTCAATCTCGTTTTAACCACGCCACTTTCGCCTGAACATCACGCCGCCGAACACATCAAACAGCACGGCGACGGCGTGCGTGACATCGCTTTTCACGTTGAAGATGCCGACCACGCTTTTAACGAAGCGGTGAAACGCGGAGCTAAAGTTCATATCGAACCGCACGATTGGAAGGACGAAAACGGAAGTGTTCGCAAAGCCGCGATTCATACCTACGGCGACACCGTTCACTCGTTAATTTCTTACAATACAAATAACGGACATAATTATAACGGCGTGTTTCTGCCCGGATTTGTCCCGCAATCGGTCGAAGGCGAAGCGGTCGGAATCGTTCTGGTTGACCACATCGTCGGCAACGTCGAACTCGGAAAAATGGAGCCGTGGTGCGATTATTACCGCGATGTAATGGGATTTGAGCGTTACATTACATTTGACGACAAAGACATTTCGACCGAATATTCCGCGCTGATGTCAATCGTGATGTCGGACGGCGGACACAACATCAAATTTCCGATTAACGAGCCTGCCGAAAGCAAAAAAGGCAAAAGTCAGATTCAAGAATACATCGAATTTTATCGCGGTGCGGGCGCACAGCACGTCGCGCTTCTGTGCAAAGACATTCGGCAAACCGTCGCCAAATTGCAGGCAAACGGCGTGGAATTTCTTACCGTTCCCGATTCTTATTACTTGGAGCTTCCGAACCGTGTCGGCGAAATTGACGAAGACATCGAGGAACTAAAAAAACTCGGCATTCTCGTTGACCGCGACGAAGAAGGTTATCTTTTGCAGATTTTTACTAAACCCGTCGAAGACCGACCGACGGTTTTTTATGAAATTTTGCAGCGTAAAGGCTGCAAAGGTTTTGGCAAAGGTAATTTCAAAGCGCTATTTGTTTCGATTGAAGACGAACAGCGAAAACGCGGAAATTTATAATTGGTGAATTGAATATGTATAACTGTGAAATTGAAATTGCAAATTTAAATCTTCATTGGAAATTTCCCTTTATAATTTCGCAATTACCTGTGCCTAGCACGGAAGCGTTTGACTATTTAGTCAAAGGTCTCCAAAGCGCACCGCAATTAGTCGTCTGTATTATGCTATTTATTGGAAAGCACGAATTCAAACAGTTGGTAGAGGTTATAGATATGACCGTTATAAATCTTCGCACAAACAAATTTGGGATGAATACTTGAACAAAAGTGATTTGGACAATCAAGATATTGGAAAGAAAGGTAAAGAATTACACGAAAACCGAATAAAGGCTGATTACGAAGATGAAATAAAAAAACTTAATGATTTAGTAGAAGATTCATTTCTTGTTGCAGATGAAATCCTAGCTATTTTAAAGAAAGTATAATTTGACGAAAATGACTCGAACCAAAAGCGAAAAACAATTGAAATATCAAAGCGGTTTCGGCAATGAATTCGCTACCGAAGCAGATGAGGGCGCATTGCCCGTTGGACAGAATTCGCCGCAGCGTGCGCCGCTCGGACTCTACGCCGAACAATTTTCCGGCACATCTTTTACCACGCCGCGGCTTTTGAATAAGCGCACTTGGACGTATCGCATTCAGCCGTCGGTTCTTCATCGTCCATTTCGGCAAATCGAAAATAAACTTTTCGTTTCAAAATTTGATGAAGTTGTAACCACGCCGAATCAGTTGCGCTGGAATCCGCTGCCGATGCCCGAAGCGGAAACGGATTTTATCGGCGGCATCGTAACTATGGCAGGTTGCGGCGATATTTTCGCGCAGACGGGAATCGCCGTTCATATTTTCGCTTGCAATAAGGCGATGACTGAACGATTTTTTTATAACGCCGACGCGGAAATGCTTGTCGCTGCCGAAAGCGGGCGATTGAAAATTTTAACCGAACTCGGCGTGATTGAAACTGAGGCAGGCGAAATTGCGGTTTTGCCGAGAGGTTTGAAATTTCGCGTTGAATTGCCCGACGGACGAGCGCGCGGTTATATTTGCGAAAACTACGGCGGACATTTTCGCTTGCCCGATTTGGGTCCGATTGGCGCAAACGGTTTGGCAAATCCGAGAGATTTTGAAACGCCGGTTGCTTGGTTTGAGGATAAAGACGGCGATTTTGAATTGACGGCAAAATTCGGCGGCAATCTGTGGACGACCGAGATAAAAAGTTCGCCGCTTAATGTCGTCGCGTGGCACGGAAACTACGCGCCTTATAAATATGATTTGCGCAGATTTAATACAATCGGTTCGGTTTCATTTGACCACCCAGACCCAAGCATTTACACCGTGCTGACTTCGCCATCGCCCGAAGTAGGCGTGGCAAATTGCGATTTCGTTATCTTTCCAGACCGCTGGCTCGTCGCTGAAAATACGTTTCGCCCGCCGTGGTTTCATCGCAACTTTATGAGCGAATTTATGGGTTTAGTTTTTGGACAATATGACGCGAAGGAAGAGGGTTTCATCGCCGGCGGCGCGAGCCTTCATAATCAAATGTCGGCTCACGGACCTGACGCGGAAGCGTTTGAAAAAGCGTCGAACGCCGAACTTAAACCGCAAAAGTTAAGCGGCACATTGGCGTTTATGTTTGAATCGCGCTACATCATTCGTCCGACGAAGTTTGCGATGGAAACCGCCGAACTGCAGCACGGGTATTTTGAGGTTTGGCAAACTCTTCCAAAGAACTTTAAAGTGTAGAAATTATAAATCTTTGCTGGCGACGGCGGGCGCGGGCGTGTTGACCGAGATGCTAAACCGACGAAGTTTATTTTTAACGAATCGGTATTCAGCCGTGTACGAACCGAAATCTATTTTTTTCGCGTCCGCCGCTTGTGTTTCCAATTCTTTTATCTGGTCAATTTGATAACGTATGGTTCTTACTTTTTTGATTTTCTCATCCATTGCCGGCAGACCTTTCTTTTTGATAATTCCTTTCGCTTTGGTAACGTTTGGAATAGCAAACATCATTGACTTAAACGATGGACGCGCCCCTATAAAAAATCCGGATTCGGTTATAAAGGAATTTAGCTCCTTCATTTGATAATGCGTTTTTTGATATGATTCGCCAACCGCAAACGCTTCAATACCAACAATTACATACGGTTGTTCTTTAGAGTGAGCGGTAACTGCCATCACTTGATTACCGTAGTTGTTATAAAAATAATATTTCGGCTGACGCAGTTCGTTATCGTAACGCGCAGAGTAGTTTTGAAGAATTGTTTTGACTTTTTCTTCATTATCGCCAAGACAAATTTCGGCAACGCACAATTCAGGTTTCGGTTCGGTCGTTTGAGATAACGCGAAACTATTGGCAAAACCTATTAAGATAAAAGATGTCAGCCCGAAAAAGACTGATTTCAACAGAATATTTTTCATTGGTAAAACTCCAAAATTTTTAAGATTTGACATAAGAGAATTCTTATGTTGTATGAATTATACTGAAAATTGATGCTCGTGCAAACTCGTCAAATCAGTTTAAGGATGCAGAGAGAAGAAACAACTTTATAAAAACAGTTTGTAAATTGATGCATAATTGCAGCTTTAATTTATCCGAGCGGCTTTCTACAATCTGGAGAGCTATCAAGCCGCAAACCGTCAAACATAAATCCGCCGAGCGGTTCGAGCAATTCTTCTGCTAATTCAATAACTTTTTCCGGCTTTCCGGCAACAAACAAATCTTCAAAACTCGCACGGAATTTTTGGCGAAGTTCAGGATCGATTTTCTGTAAGTTGCGCGGAATTGATTTACTTTTGGCTGACCAAAATCCATTGGCGCGAAAATAAAAATCGGCTAAAACCGTGTAAAGCACGGTTGCCGAAGCCGTCAATTCTTCCTTTGAGCGCGGCGCACGAATATCATCAACCAAATCGGTAATGTGACAGCGTATATTGCGTTTCTCGTCTTCGGAAATTTTCGGCGGATGTGCTAAACACTCGTTTGCCAGACGCTTCAATTTTTCCGACAACTTAGATTTTTTTGGAATTTCGATGCCTTCGGAAACCATTCTCGCCAACGACCCGACGCTGCTCGGACGGTCAAGGTCAAACATAAAATAGTTCAGAGTTTTTGGCGTGTGAACAAAAGTTTCGACGGGAAATTTTCGGAAATAAAAAGATTCGCGGAAAGCGTTCGGCAATTCCTTATAAATAATCACAATATCCAAATCGGAAAATGCCGTTCCTTCGCCGCGAACGATTGAGCCTGCCAAAAAAGCGAATTCGGCAGACGGATATTTCGTCTGCAAAATCTCTTTTGTAATTTTGATTAGCTCGTCAAGCGACGGTTGCTTTTTCATATGAATTAAATGGAAACTCGCTGCATTTGTAAAAACGAACAAAATAAATCATCAAACCGACGATAATCAAAACAACAGCATATTTAATTTCCTTTTGAAAATTCTGCCGCAATGAAGAAAGAATAATTCTTCACTTTTCATTTTTCACTTTTTTAAGCGTTTTGCATCTGCTTTTTCGCGCTTTGCGACAAGATTTTTTCGTAAAAATTTATATACTGCGGAATGACGAGTTCGGAACTGTAACGCGCAATGGCGAGTTCGCGTCCGCGTAACCCGAATGCACGATGCAATTCTTCGTCGCTTAAAACTTTCATCACATCATTCGACATTTTTTCAATGTCGCCGATGTCGCTCAAAAATCCGCTTTCTTTGTCGGCGACAACTTCCGGCAAACCGCCGACGCGCGTTGCCACGACGGGAACTTCGCAGGCTTGGGCTTCGAGCGCGGCGAGTCCGAAAGATTCTTCTTCAGAAGGCAGCAGAAAAACATCGGCGACGGTGAGATAATCGGCAATTTTCGCTTGTTTGCCGACAAATTCCGTTTGCTCTAAAACATCGAGTTGGCGGGCGCGATGCCGAACGGCGGAAAGTTCCGGTCCGTCGCCGACCATCACCAGCCGCGTTTTAATTCCTTTTTGTAAAACTTTTGCTAAAATTTCGACGCAATCGGCAGGACGTTTAACGGCGCGGAAATTGGAAACGTGAACAAGCAGCTTTTCGTCGTTCGGAGCGAGTTCTTTCAGCAGCGGCGAATCGTCGTCGCGGCGGTAATGATTCGGACAAATAAAATTTGGAATGACTTCGATTTCGTCGTAATCGAAAGTTTCAATCGTCGCTTGTTTGAGAAATTTGGAAACCGCCGTTACGCCGTCCGACTGCTGCAAACCGTAGCGCGTTATCGGCAAATATGAACGGTCTGCGCCGACGAGCGTAATGTCGGTTCCGTGCAGAGTCGTGATGACGGGCAGATAGCGTTTCGGTTTGAGAGATTCGCGGGCGAGAATCGCGCTGATGGAATGCGGAATAGCGTAATGAACGTGAAGCAAATCGAGGTTTTCGGCTCGCGCCACCGTCATCATTTTGGTCGAAAGCGCGAGAGTGTAGGGTTGATGTTCAAACAGCGGATACGACATCATTTCGACTTCGTGAAAATGCACTTTGTCGTTCAATTCAGTTAGACGCGTCGGCAGAGCCGATGAAATAAAATGAACTTCGTGTCCGCGCAGAGCGAGTTCGCGCCCCAATTCCGAACCGACAATGCCGCTTCCGCCGTAGGTTGGATAAACCGTAATTCCGATTTTCATAAAACTTTAAATGTTTAAAACCTTAAAATTATCGTATCACGGCGATTTGCGAAAGTTCCAATTAGTTTTAGAAAATCAAACGCAGGCAAATTCCAAAAAGAACTACCGCGACACCGAAACAACTTCCGCTTTTCGGTGTAGATTCGGGTTGTTTCGCGTTGGCGTTTTCAGTATTTTCGACAAGGTTTTCCTGTGCTTCAGGTGCGGAGGCAATCGTCGTCGTCGAGTCTTTTTTCCTAACGTAGTAAATCACGCCGCTGAAATCATCGGTGAAAAGAAACGAGTTTTCGTCGAGTTTCATAATTCCGCACGGACGACCCATAACGGTTTTCCCCTGCAGAAAGCCGTTGATAAAATCTTGGTTTTCTTCGCCCTTCCGCATTATCACGATTTTGTAACCGCTCCCGATTTTCTTATTGGTCGAGCCGTGAAGCGCGATGAGAAAAGCATTTTTAATCGCTTCACTATTCGTCGTTTCGTCAAAATAATCGAAACCCAAAGCCGAACTATGCGCGGGGAAATAAGCGTAGGAAACGGGAACATTATCGCAGGCTTCTCTGCGGCGGTGTTCCGAATCGGCATAGACTTTGCCGCCGGATTGATAGCAGGAAGCCCAACCGTAATCCGCGCCGTCTTTGAGTGCGTAAAAAGTTTCGTCGGGTTTGTTTAAGCCGAGATGGTCTGCGCCTTGGTTGGTCGCAAACAGAAATTTCCCAATCCATTTCAAATCAACCGCGTTTCGCAAGCCTTTCGCAAAAGTTCTTTGCTGACTTCCGTCCGCGTTCATTTCCAAAACCGATGCCCGAACCGCTTCTTTTTCCTCGCAGGCGTTGCAACTGCTTCCGACCGAAACGTAAAGTTTGCCGGCGGGAGAAAAAGCGATTGTTCTCGTCAGGTGCCAGCCGCCGTATTTGTAGCTCAATCCGTAATCGGGAAACGTCGCTAAAGTCTGCGGCTTCGTATCGGTCGGCGCGGTTTCGCCTTTCGTAAATTTTCTGCGTGTTAATTTGTCGGTTTCTGCCAAATAAAGCCAATCTTGTTCTTTTTCGTCCTTGTAAAATTGGACGCTATTCGGATTTTTCAGATTAATCAAATACGGTGTAACCTTGCCGAATTTCCCTGTTTCCGCATTGAATTCGTCCAAAATATAAACCGTGCCTTTCGCGTTATCGCTCAAGTCATACATATCGGTAACGAAAATTCTGCCGTCGGGCGATTTGGCGAAAAAACGCACGCGCTTTAAGCCTTCGGCGGCGGGAATTATTTCGTATTCGGCGGGCAGATTCAGATTAAATGCTTTACCGTTTTTCAGCATGATTTTATGCGGAACGAGTTTGACTTGCGCCAAAGTCGGAACGAAAAGAAATAGAAAAAGTAGGATTGTTTTTACCATAGTTCAAAGTTAAAGGTTCAAAGTTCAAAGTTTAAAATTCGATTCAGCAAACAAACCTTTAACCTTGAACTTTGAACTTACCGATTTTTTCTTCTCACAAAATAAACAACACCGCCGCGGTCGTCGGTAAACAGAAACGAATCGCGCGAGATTTTCAGGATGTCGCACGGACGACCATATGTGTTGATGCCCTGCACAAATCCGGTAATAAAATCTTGCTGCTGATTGCCTTCGCGGACGCTCACAATTTTGTAACCGCGCTGCCAATTTCTGTCGGTCGAGCCGTGAAGCGCGACAAGAAACGAGTTTTTAAGATTCTCATCGGAAGTTTTTCCGTCAAAAAAATCGAATCCGAGAGCCGAGCTGTGCGCGGGGAAAAAAGCGTAGGAAACGGGAACGAAACTACAATCCGGCGGCTGTTTCTTTTTAAAACGCTTCGAGTCGAACTCAATTTTGCCGTTCGCCTGAAAACACTGCGACCAACCGTAATTTGCGCCGTCTTTAAGTTCGTAAAAAGTGTCGTCCGGCTTGTCCAAACCCAAATTATCAACGCCTTCGTTAGTCGCGAAAAATTTACCGCCAATCCATTTCAAACCGACGGCGTTTTTGATATTTCTGGCGAAAACACGTTTTCCCCCGCCGTCCGGGTTCATCTCTAAAACAACGCCGCGAATGTCTTTTTCCTTTTCCTTTTCCGTGCAGGAATCGCAGCTTGTTCCGACTGAAACGTAAAGTTTGCCGGCGGGCGAAAAAGCGATTGTTCTCGTCAGATGCCAATTGCCGTGTTTGTAATCCAAACCGTAAGCGGGAAACGTCGCTACAACTTCCGGCGCGCCAGTCGGCGCGGTCGAATTTCGTGTGAATTTATAGCGCGTCAGGCGGTCGGTCTCCGCCACATAAAACCAATCCTGCCGTTTTTTGTCGGTGTAAAAAGCGACACTGTTTGGATTTCTCAAATTCGTCATAAACCGAACGACGCTGCCGAATTTTCCCTTTCTTGAATCCCAAGCGTCGAGAATATAAACCGCGCCTTTTCGGTTATCGCTCATATCGAACATATCGGTTACGAAAATCCTTCCGTCGGGCGCAACGGCGAAAAAGCGAACGCGCCGCAAGCCCTCTGCCGCCGGTATTATTTCGTAGTTCGACGGCAAGTTTAGATTAAATTCTCTGCCGTCTTTGAGCGAGATTTTTTTCGGAACAAGTTTTGTTTGCGCCAAAATAGGCAAAGCCGAAATTAAAAGGAGAAGTAAAAATTCTGTGGAGATTTTTAATTTATTTGTCTTCATTTCGGTCTTTTATAAACTACTATTCCGCCATTTTTTCTTAAATTTTCCTCTTCTTTCTTTCCACCATTCACGCCATTCGCGGATGGCTTTTTTTCGTTCGGCTGGCGAACTCGCCGGCTGAAAATTGAGTCAAGTGTTGGTTGCGTCGCGCAGACACATTTCGGCAAAAAATCTGGTTTGCAAATCTTCGCTAGTGAGCAAATCGATTAATTCGGGAATAGAATTTTCGGCAAACTCCTTTCGCCTTTCAGTAAATTCCGTTTTTTTCACTTTTGCCTTTTACCTTTTTACTTTTGCCTTAAAATTGTCCGCGCCGGTGCGCCGTCGCCCGTTCCGCCGACGATTTTCAGAGGTAGGCAAATCAATTCGTAATCGCCCGCCGTAACTTCTCTCAAATCAAGTCCTTCGATAATCACGACTTCTTTTTCAAGTAGAGTGATGTGCGTGTCGAAGTTTTCTGCGCCGAATTTTTCGACCGATAAATAATCAATGCCAACGAGTTTTATCCCCAAACCAACTAATTTTTTCGCAGCTTCTGGTTCAATATAAGTGAAATCTTTGCGAAAGCCTTGTGACAAATCATTCCAAAAATCCGAGTTTCTCGTTTTGAACAAAACGCGCTCAACGCCTTCGAGATTTACAATATGATTCGCCCCAATCGCCATTACGGTTTCGTCAATTTCGACAACGCGGCATTTTCCCAAAAGTTTTTCGAGTTCGAGTTCGTGAACTCGGCGCGTGCCTTCGATAAAATGATTTGGCGCGTCAACGTGCGTCGCCGTGTGTGCACCAAAATAAAGGCGCGAAACATTTGCCGCGTCGCCCTTTTTAATCGAATTGGCGGTCGTTATCTCCACATTCGGGTCGCCCGCATAAACCGGCGTTTCCTCGCTTGTCGGAACGGTGACGTCGTAGATTTTCATACAATTTAATTGTTTTAAATTATCATAGCGAATTTGTATTTTTTGGGAAAGTAATTTTTAGCTGAGAATTGTTTAGAAAATTTTGCGTTGAAGATTTAGTTGATTAACTTAAGGCGAAAAGACGGATTTATAATTGGGTTTATGCGTCAAATAGAGAAAATAGAAAAAATTTTATGAGTTTTTGGTGATAAATTACGCGTCTGCCTTGTTTGTTTTGCCGTCTTTCTTTGAAAAAAACATATCTATAATTAGAAGACCGGCACCGATGCAGATTGCTGCGTCTGCCACGTTAAAAGTCGGATAATGCCAGTTACCGAACTGCAGGTCAATAAAATCAATGACGAAACCGAGTCGCAGACGGTCGGTTACATTGCCTACAATCCCCGCCAACAGTAATGCTAACGCGCCGAGCAGTCGGTCGTGAGTGCGCGGGATGCGCCAGAAATAATATAAAACTAAAATCGCGGCGATGCCGGCGACAGCGGAAAGTCCCCAACGTCCGGCATCGCCATGATCATTTAAAAAGCTAAAAGCCACGCCCGTATTTTGCGCGTAAGCAAAATTTAAAAAGTTCGGAATTACGGAAACATCGCCGCCAAACCGCAATTTCCTGATTGCCCACGCTTTGGTCGTTTGGTCAATCAGAAAAACGCCGCCCGCCATCAGCAAGTATGCAATCTTCCAATAAAAGTCTTTTTTGTTCACAACAAAATTATAACAGGATGGACGAGATTTATAGGATTGGAAAAGTTCTCTTAACCTTTTTCATCTTGTCTGTCCTGTTTAGATTCCTAACAATGATTATATTTTTTCAATTTCCATTAAAGCATTAACACATCTTTCGCAAGCCGTCGGATATTTTTCCGATTCGCCGACTAGCACGGAGTAATTCCAACAGCGTTCGCATTTTGCGCCGTTGGCTTTTTGAATTTCGACATTTAGCGCGTCGCCTTCGTGAACTTCCGTTTGCGATACAATAAAAATATAACGCAGATCTTCGTAATACGCGATTAAAAATCTAGTCGTTTCTTTATCAACCGTTAAGATGACTTTTGCTTCCAAAGACGAGCCGATACCTTTGGCATTTCGCGCCTCTTCGAGTGATTTTAATACTTCGTCGCGGATAGAAAAAATACGTTCCCAATCCGTTAAAAGTTTTGAATCATCCGTGCCTGAAACTTTCGGAAATTCCGCCAAATGAACCGATTCGAGCGTTTGATTGGGTAGATTTTCAAATGCTTCATCAGCCGTAAAAGCTAAGATCGGGGCGAGCAGACGGCATAATTTATCCGTAATTTCATAGAGCGCGGTTTGCGCCGAACGCCTTTCCACGGATTTCGGCGCGAAGATGTAAAGACGGTCTTTGATAATGTCAAAATATCTTGCCGAAAGCGTAACGGTAACGAAATTATAAAGCGTTTGGTAAGCCATCTGAAAATCGTAATTTTCATAACCGCGCACAACTTTTTCGGTTACGCCGTCAAGTTCCGCCAATACCCAACGATCAATTTCGAGCATTTCCTGAAGCGCAGCTTTGTCTGATTCGGGATTAAAATCATCCAAATTTCCCAAAGCGTAGCGCAAAGTATTTCTAAATTTCCGGTAAGCATCCGTTATGCGCGATAAGATTTCGTCCGAACAGCGCACGTCTTCGGTGATGTCCATCGCCGAAGCCCAAAGCCTGATTATTTCCGCACCGCTCTTTTTGACGACTTCGTTCGGCGAAATCGCGTTGCCGCCGGATTTGTGCATTTGCTTGCCTTCGCCGTCGACAACCCAGCCGTATGTAACGACTTGTTTATATGGCGCGTTGTCGTGCGCCGCGAGTCCGCACATTAAGCTGGAATTAAACCAGCCGCGAAACTGGTCGCCGCCTTCCAAATAAACTTCTGCCGGAAATTGGAGATTTGGGCGCGTTTCCAAAACCGCTATGCAACTTGAGCCGGAATCAAACCAAACATCTAAAATATCTGTTTCTTTTGTAAAATCTGCGCCGCCGCATTTCGGGCATTTGAAATTTTCCGGTAATAAATCCTTCGCCTCGCGGTTATACCAAGCGTCTGCCGTCTCCGCTTGAAAAATATCGGCGACGTGATTCACAATTTCGGCATCGGCAACGGCTTCGTCGCAAGCCGAACAATAAAAAACCGGAATCGGAACGCCCCACGAACGCTGGCGCGAAACGCACCAATCGGGACGACTTTTCAGCATATTTCGCATTCTTCCTTCGCCCCAATTCGGATGCCAATTTACTCGTTCAACTTCTTGCAAGGCATTTGCGCGCAGAGAAATTTTTTCGCCGTTTTGCGCTTCGTCGTCCATCGAAATAAACCACTGCGGCGTAGCGCGAAAAATCACCGGATTTTTGCAACGCCAGCAGTGCGGGTAACGATGATTGTAACTTTCCGTATAAAGCAACGCGCCCGATTCACGAAGGAATTCAACGATTTGCGGATTCGCTTTGAAGATATTTTCGCCTGCAAAATGCTCGACCTCCGCCGTAAATCTTCCGGCATTATCAACCGGACAATAAATTTCCAAGCCGTAAAGTTTCCCGATAACGAAGTCATCGTGTCCGTGTCCGGGCGCGGTGTGAACGCAACCGGTTCCCGATTTGTTGGCGGCTTTATTTTCAAAACGCACGTCGAGTTCGACTTCCGCATCTGCTTCGCCCAAAGTTACGTGGTCGCCGTTCATCAGCAGCGAAACTCTGTCAAGCCAAGCGTGTTTGGCTTCGAGTTTATCTAATTGTTTACCTTTGAAGCGCACCAATTCTTTTGCTTCGCCAAGCCCGCAAGTTTCAGCAAAAGATTTGGCGAGTTCGGACGCGACGATATAAACTTCGCCGTTTGCTTCTACCGCCGAATAATAAAAATCAGGATGAACTGTGATTCCCAAATTCGCCGGTAAAGTCCAGGGCGTGGTCGTCCAAATTACGACAAAGACGCGTTTGTTTTTCAGCTTTTCATCAATCAAACCAGCGTCCGATTTCAAAGGAAATTTGACATAAACCGAAGGCGAAGTGTGTTCCTTATATTCGACTTCGGCTTCGGCAAGCGCGGTTTGGTCGTGAATGCACCAATAAACGGGTCGCAAACCTTTATAAACATAACCGCGCTCTAAAAACTTCCCGAACAATCGCGCCGTTTCCGCTTCGTAATCGTTCGACATCGTTAAATAAGGATTTTCCCATTCGCCCAAAATTCCCAAACGTGAAAAATCGCGCGTCTGCCCGTCCATTGCGTGTTCAGCGTGTTCGCGGCACAGACGGCGAAAAGTTGAAACGGGCAAATCGTTTTTGTTTTTGCCCTTTTCTTTTAATTTTTTCTCGACATAAGTTTCAATCGGCAGCCCGTGGCAATCGTAGCCGGGAACATACGGCGAATCAAAACCCATCATTGTTCTGGATTTGACGACGAAATCTTTCAAGATTTTATTCAGCGCAGTTCCTAGATGAATGTCGGAATTGGCATACGGCGGACCATCGTGCAAAATGAATTTTTCCGCGCCGTTTCTGACTTCACGAATCTGCTCGTAAAGTTTTGCGTCCGTCCATTTTTTAAGACGCGCCGGCTCGCTTTGTCCAAGATTCGCCTTTTGTGCAAAATCGGTTTTCGGTAAATTAACGGTTTTCTTCAGTTCTAAAGGTTCGTTCATAATCGGTTGTTAGTTGTCGGTGGTCAGTTGTCAGTAGATAACTTTTAACCGACGATTATAAAAATGAAATCTTAACATTTATCGGATAAATAGTCAGAAATCCAAAATCTAAAATCTAAAATTAAAAAAGCCCCAAGCCGTTTATTGACTTGGGACTTGCTTAAGCAAAGATTTACCTTTGGCTTCGGCTCTATGGAGCAAAGTCCCCGTTGGTAATAATGCCAGTTATGTTGAAATCGAATCGCATAAAATTCCTCAATTCATTTATGCCAAGAAATTTCGGTTTAGTCAACTTTTTAAAATTAACGGTAATAACCCGAAATTTCCGGCACATTTGAAATTACCAAAAAACTACCAGATTTTACAGAAATCGGCTCTGACCATTTTGTCGCCCTGTTTACAGGAAAATGCTTCGGCAAACATCGGCAAGTTTGATAATGGTCCGTTAACACGATACCGAGCGTTTGAATGCGAATCGGTCAAAACTTGCTGGCGTTCAAATTCGGATGTTGATTTGGTTGACCAAACCTGCGCGTAGCCGAGGAAAAATCTTTGTTCGGGCGTGAAACCGTCAATGTTTGCCGGTCGCGGTTTGCCTTCCAGAGATTTTTGATAAGCATTAAAAGCCATCGTCAAACCGCCTAGGTCGGCGATGTTTTCGCCCAACGTCAATTTGCCGTTGATATTCAAGCCGTCTTGGATTTGATAACCGCTGAATTGGTTGGAAACACAGGCGGCGCGTTCTTCAAATAATTTGCGGTCTTCAGGTGTCCACCAGGATTTTAAATTTCCTTCCGCGTCATACTGGCTGCCGCTATCGTCAAAACCGTGCGTGATTTCGTGACCGATAACCGCGCCGATCGCGCCGTAATTTATCGCATCGTCGGCGTTGGCGTTGAAAAACGGCGGCTGCAAAATTCCCGCCGGGAAAACAATTTCGTTGTAGCTCGCGTTGTAATAGGCATTGACGGTCGGCGGCGTCATTCCCCAACGGGTTCTGTCAACCTTTTGCCCGACATCTTTCAAATTACGCGCAATTTCAAACTGACCGACGTTTCGGCTATTTTCAAAAAATGAATCACGATTGATTTTCAAACCGGCAAATCCGCGCGGACTTTGATTAAAACCGATTTTGCGCCGGTATGTATTAAGTTTTGCAAGGGCTTTCTGCCGTGTTTCGGGACTCATCCATTCAAGCTGTGCGAGACGTTCACGATACGCGGCGAAAAGATTATCAATCAATTCACCCATCCGCTTCTGCGCTTCCGGCGTGAACGCTTTTTTTACATATGCCGCGCCGAGTGCTTCACCGACGGCATTGTCGGTTGCGCCGACACAACGCCGCCAGCGCGGCTGTTGTTCTTTCGTGCCGGTCAGATATTTGCTGTAAAAATTAAAGTTTTCATCAACAAACGCTTTTGAAAGACGCGTTGCAGCGGAATTTATCGTCATCCAACGCAGATAAGTTTTCCAATCGGCAATCGAAACGTCTGCCATCATTTTGTTGACTTCAGTGAAAAAGTCTGGCTGACCGACATTGATTTCCGTGACGGTCGGAACATTGCGCTCCGCCATATAATTTACCCACGAAAAATTTGGAGTCATCTCGGCAAGCTGCGCTAGAGTTCTTTTGTTATAGCGTTTTTGCGGGTCGCGCAATTCAGTCGGTGCTTTTGAGGCATTTGCCAGACGAGTTTGAATCATCATCACGGTTTTGGCATTCATCGCCGCTTTATCCGCATCATCGCCGAGCAGTTTGAACATATTCGTCATATACTCGACGAATTTCGCGCGGGTTTCGACCGATTTGGCATCGTCTTTTGTATAAAAATCGCGGTTTGGCAAACTCAATCCGCCTTGACTGGCGTTGGCAATATTCATCGAACTATTTTTCGCATCTGCCCCCACGCCGAAACCGAACAAAACTGGAATTCCTACGCTGTGCATCATCGCAATCTGATTCTGCAAACCTTTCGTATCCTTGATTTTGTTTATTTGTTTGAAATAAGGATTAAGCGGTTTTATGCCGGCTTTTTCAATCGCTGCTTCGTCCATGCACGAAGCATAAAAATCGCCGATTAACTGCTCATTACTGCCCATCGTCGCCTTTTCCTTTGCATTGGCATCCAGAATTTCTTTCAAGGCGTTGTTATTATTTTCCGCCAGGATATTAAAACTTCCCCAACGCGAATAAGCGGCTGGAATTTCAGTTTTCTTCACCCAATTGCCGTTGGCATATTGAAAAAAATCGGTGCAGGCTTCAACCGAATTGTCCATTCGGGTAACGTCAAAAGCAACGGTTTGCGCCGTTACTGACGAATAAACGGACAACAGAACCATCAAAGCGATTACGAAACGTAAACTAAATTTAAACATTTATATTCTCCTGTCAAGATTTTGGAAAGTTTGATGCTGATTTTTACGGTTGAGACGCAGGAATGTTTCACGAGGAAAAATGTTTTTGATGCTTTAATCAATTAATTCCTTAACTTTAGCCTCAACCAATTTTTGGATTTCGCGCAGATTTTCCTCCGAATCGGCTTCAAACCGCAAAACTAAAATCGCTTGCGTATTGGAAGCGCGAACCAATCCCCAACCGTTTTCAAATAAAATTCTTGCGCCGTCAATCGTAATAACTTCATTTGTTTGGGAAAATTCGGCGGCAATTTTCTGCACGATTTCAAACTTTTTCTCGTCAGCACAATTAACTCTCAATTCGGGTGTAGAAAAAGTTTCGGGCAAATCGGAAAGCAGTTCAGATAAAGTTTTATCAGTTTTCGACAAAATTTCCAAAACTCGCGCGCCTGCGTAAGTCGCGTCATCAAAGCCGTAAAATCGGTCGGCGAAAAAAATGTGTCCGCTCATCTCGCCGGCAAGCGCAGCACCTGTTTCCTTCATTTTCGCTTTTATCAAAGAATGCCCGGCTTTCCACATCAGCGGTTTTCCGCCGTTTTGAGCGATGTCATTGAAAAGGTTTTGCGAGCATTTTACTTCGGCGATAATTGTCGAATCGGGTTTTTCTTTCAAGATTTCACGCGACAGCAAAATCATCAATTCGTCGCCCCAAATTATTCTGCCCGTTTCATCAACTACGCCGATGCGGTCGCCGTCGCCGTCAAAGGCAATCGCTAAATCCGCGCCGGTTTCTTTAACGGCTCGAATCGCGTCCTGCAAATTTTCGGCAACTGTCGGGTCAGGATGATGATTCGGAAAATTACTGTCCGGCTCGGTGAAAAGTTTAATTAATTCGCACCCTAATTTTTCGTAAATCGGAACGCCCGTTACGCCGCCCATTCCGTTGCCGCCGTCAACGACGACTTTTAGTCTTTTATTTCCGAGATTTATTTTTGATAAAATATCTTTCTCGTAATCGTCTAAAATTTCCATTTCTTTCGTTGTGCCTTTGCCCGTTGCAAATTCGCCCGAAACAGCGATTTCTTTGATTTCCTGAATCTGCGAGCCGAAAAGAGTTGATTTCCCCAAACAAATCTTAAAACCGTTGTGGTCGGGCGGATTGTGCGAGCCGGTAATCATCACGCCGCCGTCAACCGCTTTTGTAAAAACCGCGAAATACAAAACCGGTGTCGGAACTCTGCCGATGCTCACGCAGTCAATTCCGCAATCGTTGAAATTTTTGACAAGCAAATCACGAAAACGCGGCGAACTCATCCGAGCGTCGAAGCCGATGGCGATGCGCTTTGCGCCGTTTCGTCGAAAAAATGTTCCGATGGCTTTCGCCAAAATTGTTACTGTTTCGTCGGTCAAATCCGGTCCAACAATTCCTCGGATGTCGTATTCCCGAAAGATATTTTTGTTCATATTGTTTTTCTAAATAATTCAAATTCTTAGCTATGATTTTTACCGCCGAGACGCAGAGAAATGACGCAGAGTTACGCCGAGATATTTGTTTTTCCTCTGCGAAACTCAGTGGAAGCTCCGCGCCTCGGCGGTAAAAATTTTTATATTTTGACAGAGAGCAACTCTAAATTAATTGTTCCAATTCATTGCCCTTTTCACTGCTTCATTCCATCGCTTACGCAATTCTTTCGCTTTTGCCGGCGACATCTGCGGCGCGAAAACTTTACCCGATTGCCAATGCGCCTGAATCTCATTTTTATTTTTCCAAAAGCCAGCGGCTAATCCCGCTAAATATGCCGCACCGAGCGCAGTTGTTTCGGTAACTTTTGAACATATCACAGGAATTCCCAAAACATCGGCTTGAAACTGCAAAAGCGTTTCGTTTGCGGTTGCGCCGCCGTCAACCCGCAATTCTTCGAGTTCGATTCCCGAATCGGCTTGCATCGCGTCCGTTAAATCCGCCACTTGATAAGCGATTGATTCAACGGCGGCGCGAGCAATGTGCGCTTTGCCCGTTCCGCGTGTCAAACCAATTATCAAACCTCGCGCGTCTTGATTCCAATGCGGTGCGCCGAGTCCCGCAAACGCGGGAACAAAATAAACGCCGCCGTTATTTTCGACTGAATTCGATAATGCTTCGACATCGTTTGAGCTTTCGATAATTTGCAGAGAGTCGCGTAACCATTGAACCACCGCGCCGCCGATAAAAACACTTCCTTCAAATGCGTATTCGGTTTTACCATTAATCTGCCAAGCAACTGTCGTTAAAAGTTTGTTTTCTGACTTTTTAATTTCCGCTCCGATGTTTTGAAGCATAAAACATCCCGTGCCGTAAGTGTTTTTCGTCGAACCGCTTTCAAAACACGTCTGCCCGAACAGCGCGGCTTGCTGGTCGCCCGCGATTCCAGCGATTTTTATTCCTTTTAATTCGCTTGGCGTTTCGATTTCGCCGTAAATTTCTGATGAAGATTTCACTTCCGGCAAAATTTGGCGCGGAACGTCGAAAATTTTCAGAAGCTCGTCGTCCCAATCAAGCGTTTCGAGATTGAAAAGCATCGTCCGCGAAGCGTTTGAAACGTCGGTCAGATGCTTTTTGCCGTTCGTCAAATTCCAAACCAGCCAACTGTCAATCGTTCCAAATGCGAGTTCGCCGTCTTCGGCTTGTTTTCGCGCATTCGCAACACGTTCCAAAATCCAATTTATCTTGCTTGCCGAAAAATAAGCGTCAACTTCAAGACCTGTTTTTTCTCGAATCAAATGGGCGTGAGATTTTCTGATTTCATCACAGAAAGCGGAAGTTCGGCGGTCTTGCCAAACGATTGCATTACAAACAGGCTCGCCCGTTTTTTTGTTCCAAACAATGGTCGTTTCACGCTGGTTAGTGATGCCGGCGGCGACAATATCTTTAGCCGTTAAGTTGGCTTTTTGTAAGGCTTCGATTGCCGTCTGCACTTGCGATTCCCAAATCTCTTGCGGATTATGTTCAACCCAACCACTTTGGGGGAAAATTTGTGTGAATTCTTTTTGCGCGATGGAAATTATTTGACTTTGCCGGTCGAAGACAATCGCCCGGCTGCTCGTCGTTCCTTGGTCGAGCGCGAGAATATTTGACATTTTTGAATTTTACCCTTTGCCGATAATTTCAACAAAACCACCGCTGAGATATTCTTGAATCTGGTCGCGCACCCGCCGAAAAGCCGAAAGCCGTGCGTCTTCGCCGCCTTCAACTTCCGCGGGGTCTGCAAACGAATGATGAAGTAACTTTGTTTGAGCAGGAAAATATGGACAATTTTCTTTCGCGTTGTCGCAGACCGTCAAAACATAATCAATATCTTGATTGGCAAATTCATCAACCGACTTCGAGCGATTTTTTGAAATGTCAATCCCGATTTCCGCTAAAACTTTTATAGCCTCCAAGCGCACAATCGAAGGTTTTGTTCCCGCGCTGAAAATTTCAAATTCGTTTTGACAGATATGTTTTAAAAGACCTTCTGCCATTTGTGAACGCGCCGAATTTCCCGTGCATAAAATCAAAATCCTTTTCTTTTTAGACATTTCTTTTTTCCTCTAAAAGCCAATCGAAAACAAAAGTTGCGGAAAATGCACCGAGCAGTTGAGCGACAATGAACATCAAAACATCTGATGGATTTATTCCCGCAAAAGTATCCGTCACGGAACGCGCCAAAGTAACAGACGGATTAGCGAAAGATGTCGAAGCGGTGAACCAATAAGCCGCCGTGATATAACTTGCGACCATCAAAAAAACTAAATTCGGACGAAACTTTATGCCGGCGCGAATGACCGCAATCAAACCAAAGGTCGCTACGAATTCACTTAAAAATTGCGAGTTTCCCGTTCTAATTTTGGTTGAAGTAAAATAGACGGGCAAATCAAACATTAAATTAGCAATTCCGACACCAAAAAATGCACCTGCCGTTTGCGACAGAATATAAAAGAAATTTTCACGCCAACTTAAATTTCCGCGAAACGTTTCCGTTAAAGTTACGGCGGGATTTAAGTGTGCGCCCGAAACGTCGCCGAAACTTAAAATCAAAAAAATTAATCCCGTGCCTGTGGCGATCGAATTTGCAAGCAGCGCAACGGCGTTGTTTCCATTCGCAAGTTTTTCGCCCATAATGCCCGAACCGACGACGATTGCTAAAAGAAACGCAGTTCCCAAAAATTCAGCCGTTAATTTTCTTGATAAACTCATATTTGATTCAGCGCGTTTTCCAAATCTCAGATGGATTCAGTTTTGAGCTGATGTGAAATAATTTTACACCGTCAAATTTTTAATTATTAACTCTAGTCGCGGGTTAAGATTTCTTTGTTCCGTAGGAATAAGTTATCGTATTTTATCGAGAGCCTGCTGCAAATCCGCAATCAAATCCTGCGCGTCTTCGATACCGACTGAAAGCCGAATCAAACCATCGGTTATGCCAGCTGTTAGGCGTTCTTCGGGCGAGAGTGCGGCGTGCGTCATCGAAGCCGAATGCTGAATGATAGTTTCAACTCCGCCGAGCGACGTCGCCAACATACAAACTTTCAAATTATTGACAAGCGTTTTTCCTGCTTCGATTCCGCCGATATCAAACGCAATCATTCCGCCAAAACCTTTCATTTGTTTCCTTGCAATTTCGTGATTTTGATTAACTGTCAAACCCGGATAAGAAACGGCTTTAACTTTTGAATGCTTAGATAACATATTCGCTATCACAGATGCGTTGCTATTATGTCGCTCCATTCTTAACGCCAAAGTCTTGATACCGCGCAAAACCAGCCAAGCAACTTGTGAAGCGATGTTTCCGCCGTAAAGTTTGGTTGTTTCAAGTCTCGCTTTTTCGACAATATCTTTTCTTCCAACTAACAAACCTGCCGTCAAATCGCTGTGTCCGCCGAGATATTTCGTCGCGCTGTGTATTATCAAATCAACACCGAGTTCAAGCGGGCGTTGATTAAAAGGCGTGGCGAAAGTATTGTCGGCAATTGACGTTATACTGTTTTCCCGTGCAATTTTTGCAACTGCCGAGATGTCCGTTATTTTTACTAAAGGATTGGAGGGCGTTTCAATCCAGAAAATTTTCGTGTGCGGTCGAATCGCATCCGCATAGTTTTTTGCATCAGTCGCATCAACGAAACTCGTTTCGATATCAAAATTTTCGGCTAAATGTTTGAAGAAAAAAGTTGTTGTTGAATACATCGAATCGGGTGCAACAATGTGGTCGCCCGATTTTACAACAGTCAAAACTGCCGCCGAAACTGCTGCCATTCCTGACGCAAAAGCTAACGCGGATTCACCGTTTTCTAATTCGGCAATTGCTTTTTCGAGCGCGTCTTGGGTCGGATTGCCGAGTTTTCCGTAGAAGTAACCGGGCTTTTGATAGTTATGAATCGCCGCGCCTTCATCGGCATCGGAAAAGGCGAAAACTGAAGCGGTGTAAATCGGAACGCTGACCGCTCCGAAATTTTCCGTTAAGTCTTCGCCTGCGTGAACCGTCAAAGTATTAAAAGATTTTTCCTGCATCGCGTCTCCAAATTAGCAACAAGATTTTTCGCTTACGCGATTGATGCTAACTGGATTTGATTCGGAAACGCAACACGCCTCGGCAATTTTCTCTTCCTGTTTTTCTTCTACCAATTTGTTTCCGCACTCGCACGGACTTGCCTCCGTTAAATTATCTTCCAACACGACGAAAACTTCCCATTCGTTGCCGTCCGGGTCGCGCACCCAAGTTTTGTCTTGAAGCGCGTAGCAACAATTCGTCTGCATTTCGTCGCGTGTCAGAAGTCCGATGTCTTCCCAGCGCGATTTCGTCGCCAAAACGTCTTCGGTCGAAGCGACTTGAATTCCGAGATGCGAGAGCGCACCGCATTTATCGAAAGACACTTCATTCAAAGCCAGATTTAAGGGCGGATTTTGCACATCAAACTTGGCATAACCGACGCGAACCTTTGCGGGTTCGATGCCGAAAAGTTTTTGATAAAATTCGATGCTGTTTTCCACATTGTCGACGTTCAAAGAAACGTGTGCTTTTAATGTCTGAACCTGATAATCATTTTTCATTTTTACTCTCCTTACGCATATGCTTTTGCATATACGTTATTGTTAATGTATTCCTAGATTATTTTATTGTCAAGACAAAAAACAAAATTTGTGATAATTTATTCGTATGAGCGGCGATAATTTTCTAAAAGAGATGGAAACTTTTTTTTTGGCTTTGGCGGACAAGACTCGGCTTCGGATTTTAAATTTAATGCGCGAGAGCGAGGTTTGCGTTTGTTTTTTTACGGAAGTTTTAGGCGAAAGTCAGCCAAAGATTTCTCGACATCTAGCTTATCTGCGAGGCGCGGGAATTGTTTCAGCCCGGCGTGAAGGAAAATGGATGCACTATAAAATAGAAATGCCGGAGAATTTTTATAATGCTAAAATCTTACTAGATACGCTCGAAGGGCTTAAATCAAAAGAATCAATGCGGGAAGATTACGAAAAGTTGGTCAGTGTTTGTTGTGCTGTGGAAATTCCTGTAACAATTGCCCGTGCGCCAAAACCTTATACATTACCTGAACCAAATGTGTCTTACCAGCAAAAAGAAGAATTAGACACGTTTCTCTTATAGAATTATTTAACTAACCTGACCAATCTGTTGTTTTTATTATTTTTTTGAAATAGATAAAGGCTTATCTTTTTTCAAAACTTTCTCTAAAGATTTCCCTGCCGAAGGGAGATCAACTTTGTCGGAAAGAACACGCGAAACTCTTTTCGGCAGAAGCATCGGCGCGAGACTAGCCGCCGAATTCGCTAAGGAAACAATATCGCCGCCGCCCGACCAATTTTCGCGCACAACCGTTTCGTCCGTATGATTGATGAGCCTCAGAAGCGTCAGCGCAACCAGATATAAATCATCAACTTGTCCGATAAATGGAAAAATATCGGGAATAAAATCGAGCGGCACAATAACGTAGACAATCGCCGCCGCAAACAAGGCTTTATCAATCGTCGGAACGCGCCTGTCGGTCAGCAGTCTGCCCAACAGTTTGACCATATTGGGCAAAAACATCAGCAAATTTTTTATTGCGCTTTTCGATTTGCTTTTGTTTTTCGTCATTTGTCCTTTGTCTTTTGTCGGCTGCATTTGGCTCATAATTTTTTACCCCAAGTTTTTATTTCCTTTCAGTCTAAGTAAAGCTATGAATTTGAGCAACCCTTTACATTGAACATTTATCACTTATCATAAAACTCTCAGTTTGATAAATGATAAATGTTCAATGTTAAATGAAATTATGATTTTGCAACAAATAAGACAACGAGCCTCTTTGGATTTACAGCATATCGTTCTTCCCGAAGGTGAAGACGCTCGCACGGTTGCCGCCTCTGAGATGTGCGTCCGCGATAAAATCGCTAAAATCACTTTAATCGGCGACGAGGAAAAAATTCGTGAATCGGCGCGTCAGTCTAACGCAAATTTAAACGGCGTTGAGATTTTAGACCATAAAAAATCAAACGACTTTGGCAAAACCGCGATGCTCTATCACGAACTTCGACGCGCAAAAGGCGTAACACTCGAAGAAGCCGAACAAACAGTTAAAGATTCGCTTTTTTATGGAAATCTTTTAGTGAAGCTCGGCAAAGCCGACGGTTCTGTCGCAGGCGCAACCAACACAACTGCCCATACGGTTCGCGCTGCGCTTCATTGCGTCGGAGTTCGTGCAGGTTTCAAAACAGTTTCGTCGTTTTTTTTGATGATTGTGCCTGATAAAAATTTCGGACGCGAAGGCGCGATGATTTATGCCGACTGCGGCGTGGTGATTGACCCAAATGCAGCGGAACTCGCAGAAATCGCTATTGCTTCAGCCGATTCGTGCCGCGCACTTCTGCAAGTCGAGCCGCGTGTGGCAATGCTTTCCTTTTCGACCAAAGGAAGTGCGAAACATCATTTGGTTGATAAAGTCGTCGAAGCGACAAAGACCGTTCGGGCGCGTTTTCCAGATTTTGAAATTGACGGTGAACTGCAAGCGGACGCGGCTTTGATTCCGTCCGTCGCCGTATCAAAAGCAAGCGGTTCAAGCGTCGCCGGACGTGCAAATGTTTTGATATTTCCCGATTTGAACGCGGGCAATATCGCTTATAAATTGACGGAAAGATTGACGGGCGGAACGGCAATCGGACCAATTCTGCAAGGCTTGGATAAACCCTGCAACGACCTTTCGCGCGGCTGCAAAGCGGAAGATATTGTTGACGCGGTGGCGATTACGGCGGTGCAATCACAAGCGCGAAAAGCCGTAAATTAAATATTAACTCCAGTCGGGTGTTGGGATTTCTTTGTTTCGTAGGAACAGTTTGATAATAACCCAACGATTTATCGTTGGATAAATCAGCTATTTTATTCCGAGTCCTGAAGGGACGGCTGAAATTTCAGCCGTCCCTTCAGGACTCGGAATCTTCAATCGAACTGATGCCCAGCCGTTGACGGCTAGGCTAGTATCAAACTGTTCGTGCGGAACAACAATTTATTTTCAACCCGCGACTCGAGTTAATTATTAGAAACCAAATTTTATTTAATTTTCTTCAAATTAAAAGTTCGCGCAATCGAATCGGTCTGATTACGAAGCGAGCGCAATTTACTGCTCATTCCCGTAAAGCGAAGAACATAGACGGTTTTATCGTCGGCTTTGAGAAAATAAAATCTGCCGCTCATATTGCGCCCTGAACGGATAAACTCATAATTAAAAATTTTACCGTCCAACGCGCCGTCAAAATTTTCGGTTTTGCCTGCGACATAGCCGGGCAGAAATTGCAGACGCTGTTCTTCGCCGCTAATCGTGTCCGCCATTAAATCCCCGGACTTAATAGCGATTTTGCGAACTTCGAGATGTCCGCTATTTCTATCGCCATAAACGTATTCGACATTTGGGCTAGTTGTCGAAGGCTTGATGGTTTGTTTCCAAACCGCTTCCGGCAAATCGAATGAGTATTCGACATCCGCATCCGAAAAACTATCGGCTTGAGCAAATGCCGAAACCGCAAAAAGCAGACAGGCGGCAATGGAAAGTAATAATTTAGTAAACTTCATATTAGTCGTTTCCTTTTTTCTCATCAGAATTGCTGATATTTTAACTCATTTTTGGGACAAATACGATAATAGACATTATTGGAAATAAGTAAAATCGGTTAATCTATGTAAATGTTAAAATATGCGGAGTTAAAAGAAAAGCCGAAAGAGTTTCTTGCCGCCACCGGTTTGACTGATGAAGAGTTTCAATGTCTGT